>OFMK01000213.1_pt1 | contig 68920 bp, 60 predicted proteins | sample 1541781 | NCBI WGS metagenome assembly OFMK01 (sample SAMN04209250, study PRJEB22552) | human gut metagenome | biome: gut; material: feces | host: Homo sapiens | place: USA: Oklahoma
CATATATAATTGATCCAGCCGAAGGCGGCCAGCACTGCAAAACCGGCCGTCCACAGCCAGACTGGCCTTCCCTCAGACAGCCCGCTGAGAAATGATACTGCGAGAATCAGGGCAGACAGGAGAAACAGAGCCGCAGTGACAGCCTGCATCCGGCAGAACAGATATACATTTCCCTTTTTATCCATACTGGCCTCCTGACATATCTCTTTTCTAACCGTACATCTTCCGGTATTCAGCCGGATTCAGCCCTGTCGCCCGGTGGAACGTGTGGGTGAAATGTTTCCGGTCGCTGTAGCCCACTCTCTCGCAGATCTCAGAAACCGGAAGGTTCGTTTCCCTCAGAAGTGTTTTGGCCTCCTCCATCCTTACCCTGGTCAGATACTTGGCAAACCCCTCTCCTGTTTCCTTCTTGAACAGAGAGCTGAAGTAGCTGGCGCTGAAGCCTGCCGCCTCACAGACCTCCTCCAGTGTAATGGGATCCTGAAAGTGCTGCATCACATACTGCTTGGCCATCCGGATCGGGCGGCTGGCCTCATTCTGCCGCTCTCCCTCAGCCACCATGAGAAGCTCCTCCTGTCTGCGGGACAGCAGCGCAAACAGCTCTCTGCTGTCTGCACACTGACATAAATCCAGGTCAAATTCCCGCTGGGCCTTCTGCGCATCCCCGTGAACCATCCGGGCAATAAACAGCCGGCCTGCGGAAAGCACCAGACCAAAAATCTCCCTTCCGCAGACTCCCTCCTGGGTCAGAACCCTCTCCTGCATGGTCTCTACCGCTTCTGCCGCTTCCCTGACATTCAGTGTTTCTATGGCATGTTCCATATCCCTGGCATAGCGGTCCAGGATCTCCTGGACCGGGAGCCCGGAAGATCTCGGAACATGCTCAAACAGCCGGCCTGTTCCTTCTATCAGCCGTTCCGCCAGAGCGTCCTGGGCTTCCTTCAGGGAGGAAGACAGGTGTCCGGCCTCCCCTGTCCAGTCTCCCAGAGCAGCTGAAAAACGCACAGGGCCAAACATCCCGTTTCCTGCCTCAAGCTGTCCCAGGCAGAAGCGGAATGCCTTTCTCACCTGTTCTCTTTTGTCGGAGCCGCAGCTTAACAAACCATATCCCGTATAGCCTTTGAAGCAAAAAATCACATCGCTGCAAAGCCCTTTAAGCCCTGCATTCAGAATCTCCTGAACCTTTTCCCTGACAACCTCAGCAGAAGTTCCAAAGGCGCCTGCCCGGCAGTCCAGCTTCACCAGAAACGCCTGCCCTTCTGAGAAGTCGAAATAGTAGGTTTCCCTGAGAATCTGGTCTGTAAGGACAGGAGGCTGGGCAGACAGCAGATCGTCAATGAGGCTGTTTCTCAGCCGCTTCAGGTCATTCTGACTCTTTTTGTACCTAGCCTCCCCAACCTCCCGGCCGGCAGTCCTCTCCTCGCACCGCTCCTTCATCTTTCTGAGAGTTTCCATCAGTTCATCTTTCTTGATGGGCTTGAGCAGATAATTTCCGACCCCATACCGGATCGCTGTCTGGGCGTACTCGAAATGAGCATACCCGCTGATGATCACAATCTCCAGCTCCGGGCGAAGCTCCTTCGCCCGCCTGATCAGCTCCAGGCCGTCGCAGCCCGGCATCCTGATGTCGGTGATCAGGATGTCCGGCCTCTCCCTCTCTATCAGCGCCAGAGCCTCAAGTCCGTTCTCCGCAAGCCCTGCCACCTCCATGTCAAGGACTTCCCAGTCGCCGAGAGCCTGAACCAGCCGGCAGATCAGCCTTTCATCGTCAGCAATGATCACTTTCAGCATTGTCATTCTCCCCCTTTGGCGGGATGGCTTTCTCCACCTCATCCTCGGAAGGAATGCTCGGGATTCCTCCCGGTCTTTCTGTGGAGAGGCTGGCAGCCGTACATGCGAAGGCGCCAATCCGGTAAAGCTCCTCCTCACTCAGCTCCTCCGGTCTTTTTCCTGTCCTTAAAAGTTGGCTCACCGCGCTGCCCCCGAATATGTCTCCTGCCCCTGTGGTGTCTGCCGGCCTTACCTTCGGGCAGACGGCGCGGGCAGAGGCATGTCCGTTTGACAGACAGCAGCCCTTCGATCCCAGCGTAACCATGGCAAGCCTTACCCCGTACTCAGAAATCAGCCTGCCGGCTGCCTCCTCAGGGCTTATCTCTCCCCACAGAAACTGCGTTTCCTCATCGCTGATCTTCACCACGTCCGCCCTGGAAAGTCCCCAGAGGATCTCTCTCTTCGCCTCCTCTTTCGTTTTCCACAGAGGGAGGCGAAGGTTCGGATCAAAGGTGATCATCTTCCCCCTCTCTTTTGCATACTCGACCGCCTTTCTGGTGGCCGTCCTGGCCGGATCATCGGTCAGGCTGAGCGTTCCGAAGTGAAACACGCGGCTCTCGTCGATCAGGGCAAGGTCCACCTCCTCAAAGCGCAGGCAGGTATCGGCTCCCGGTTTCCTTGCGAAACTGAAGGAGCGCTCCCCTCCCTCAGAGAAGGTGACGAAGGCGAGGGTTGTAAACACATCCCTGTCCAGGATAATTCCTCTGGTCTCGATCCCCGCTTTCTTAAGTGTTCCAATCAGAAGGCGGCCGAATACATCGTCGCCCACCTTGCCTACAAAGGCAGTCCTGGCGCCGTAGCGGTTCAGGGCAGCCAGGAAATTGCCCGGCGCCCCGCCCGGGTTAGCCTTCATGGAAGGGTATCCTTCCTCATCTGCTCCTGCAGAGGCAAAATCAATTAAAAGTTCTCCTATCGCTGTCACATCATACATGGCTGTTTCTCCTCTCCTTTTTATTATTCTGCCGGGCAGGCGGCAGGGCCTGCAGGGAAGCTAAAAACTACTCTGCGTTCGGGTACTCGTTGCAGAGCAGACGGTACGGCGGCTCGTCCTCCTCAATAGCCGGGAAACGTCCCACCTTTTCGTAGAACCGGTTGTCCGTATTGTCGTCATTGCACTGGCTTACCTCTCCTAACAGCACCGGCCCGCTTCCTTTTTCCACCTCGAAATCATGGTAGAGATACGGATAGATTGTAATGCTCTCCCCGGGAGTCAGACGCACCTGGGTACCAGCCGGAACCACCATCTCCCGGCCGTCCACGTGGACGTGAACCTGGCTCTCCCGATCCAGATCCTCATCCTCTGTGGAATTGTATACACGGATCAGCACATTTCCGCCTCCCCGGTTGATGATATCCTCCATCTTGGACCAGTGGAAGTGCATGGGGGAGTACTGTTCCTCCTTGATGTACAGCAGCTTCTCTGCATAGGTCTTGGTGTACTTGTCCATCTTCAGGTTGCCGTTGCGGATGGTGATGAGAGAGAAACCCATCTTATCAAAGTTGCCCATGCCGTAGTCGGTGATGTCCCAACCCAGCATATTGTCCCGAATCTCATCGTAGTCGTGGCCCTTTTCCTGCCACTGCTCCGGAGTAAAGTCACAGAAGGGTGGCAGGGCGAAGCGGTACTCCTTCACCATCTGCTCCATCTCTTTCAAAGCGGCGTTAATCTCACTGCGTTTCATGGTATGGTATCGCTCCTTTTTGGGCTGTTTTGCCTTTTGATTCAGTGTATCACAAGCCGTTTTCCCTTGCAACGCCTTCTAATCAAGGACACCAAAACAACATACGCCCGCATTTTCCGGTCAGTTATGTCACAGGAAGAACCTTGACCTGGAAGGGGGCCAGCTCCTGTCCCAGGGCATGGACAGGAACCTCGTTGTGGTTGAGAAGGATACGAACCTGGCTGTCCCCTTCGCCCCGGAGTACCGACTCCACGCCCTCGGGCAGGTCCAGCCGCTGCAAACCAACTTCCTCCATGGCCTGCCCAAGCACCTGGTCCAGGGTGGCCTGGTCGGGGGTAGTTCCCAGATAGTAAGCCGCACCCTGCCCGTAGGCATTGCGGGTGATGGCTGCGTAGGAGCGGTAGAAGGGATCATCATAGCGCCACAGGACCTGGGCTCCCTGGGGTACCACCATATCCCGGAAGATACCGGCAGTACCGCTGCCCTTCTCCCCGGCAAGGGGGATGCAGTCATACGCCTGAACACTCTCGGTCTCCTCCACATACAGGCCCAGCAGGTCACCGCAGTCCACAGGGATGGTCTTGCCAAAAACCAGATTGTTGTCCCGGTCCTTCACCGCCGTGCGGTAGGTCACCACCGCCACGCCGCCTCTGGCTACATAGGCCTTCAGCCGGGCGGCAAAGTCGGGATCGGTGACGATCAGATTGGGCACCAGCACCAGTTTGCAATGGGAGAAGTCCCGGCTGGCGGGGATAACGTCCACACTCTGGCCCACCCGGAACAGACAGCTGTGCAGCCGCTTCATCTCCCGCTCACAGTCCAGCAGGCAGCTCTGCTGCTGGATTCGGAAGGAGGCCAAGGCGTCAAAGTCGTAGAGAATGGCCACATCGCTGTGTACAGGGGTGGTGAGGACCTGCTCATAGGGACGAACTTCCCGGAAGAAACTCTGCACCTCAAAGAAGCGTCGGCGGGAGACATTGTCCGCATCCAGAATTCCGTAGCAGAACTGCTCAGCTCCCTTGGTGGCTCCCCGGTAGCGGAAGTACATCAGCCCCTCGCAGCCGTGGGCCATTCCCTGCCAGCTCCACAGCTTGGCCTGGTTGGGCCGGGGCAGAAATCCGGTGATATCATGGCCCTGGGCTCCCATGATAGCCTCGGTAATCCAGAAGTTTTCCCCTCTCAGTCCCCGGATGTAGTCCAAGCCGAAGGCGATCTCGCCGGGAGACAGGGGCTCCTTCTGACCACCCCAGACCGGGTAGTTATTATAGGCCACTCGATCCAGCTCCTGAGCCACACCGGAATAATCCACTCGCTTGCCCAGCCCGCCGCCGGGAAAGTCGTGCATCACCACAGCTCCAGGAATGATCTCATGGAGCAGTTTGGCCTGGAAAGCGGCAAAGGAGCGGATGTTCCAGCTGCAAAAGCGCTCCCAGTCCAGACGCAGGGCAGGGTTATGGGTGGCAATCGTGGGGGTGGGCAGGGGAATTTCAGCAAAAGAGTTGTACTCCTGGCTCCAGAAGGTGGTGCCATAGGTCTCATTGAGGGCCCGAATATCGCCCCTAAATTTCTCACTCAGGAAGTTCTGGAACTTGGCACGGCACCGGGGACACCAGCACTGGTCGCTGCCCTCGTGGCCCAGCTCGTTGTCAATCTGCCATGCCACAATGGCCTTTTCATCCTTGTAGTGCCGGGCCAGCTCTGTGACAATCCTGGTGCAGTGCTCCCAGTAGGGCAGGCTGCTGTAACAGGAGGTATGGCGGCCGCCGAAGGCCCGGGAGGATCCGTCAGGGAACTGGGAGAGGGTATCTGGGTGCTTGCGGATCAGCCAGGCAGGGGGCGTGGCGGTGGGGGTACCGAAAATGATCTGAAGACCTTTCCTCTTGGCCATATCAATGACCCCGTCAAAGTAGGAAAAGTCAAACTTCCCCTCCTCTGGCTCCATGTGGTGCCAGGCAAATTCGCCGATCCGGATCACGTTGCACCCCAGCTCCAGGATGCGGTCCATATCCGCCTCCATAATGGCGCTGTCCCACTGTTCCGGGTAATAGTCAACACCTAACAGCATAAGATATCCTCCTGTAAATCGAGATAAGCTGATTCTCGTTATTGGCAAAACGGGTCTGCACTCCACTTGGAGCATTCTCAACCGTATGATACCAACAAAGGCGGTGTATTGTCCAGGGAGCAGCGCCATTCTGATGCTAAATGACTTGGAACACACTATACTTTTTCCTGTATCTCAAAGTTAAAAATCTCCTAGTTTCCCCATAAACAACGGAAACCAGGAGATTTTTTCTATTCAGAGAAGCCTATCAAAAATTCATTGGTGATGAACTCAGTTATTATAGGAAAATACCCCGTTCCAACAGTTGCTTTTCCAAATCCCGCACATGGAGAGACGCATTGGGATTGAGGGCCGCACCCGCTCCGCGGCAAATAGCGTTGATTAGAGACATACAACTGGCATAGCACGGGAAATACGCACTAGACGTAACCGAGCAATGGAATACTAGATCTGCATATGGGTAGGCCGGAGAAAGTCCTGTATCTGTAATCAGGACAATTGGAATACCTTTTTCATGCAGATCACGCAACGAGTCTACAATCAATTTGGTATATCGTGGGAAGCAGAAGGCAATAACCAGATTTTCGGTGCTAATCGTAGAAATTTGGTCTAAATAGTCTCCTACACCGCCCGTCATAGTATGTACCTGCAGTCCCAGATAGCGCAGCGTACTGGCCAGATGCTCCGCTAACGCAGAGGACGATCGACCACCTAATGCATAGATCCCCTTTGCTGACTGAATCATTTGAATCAGGTGATCCATGTTGTCCAGATTGATGGGATTCGTCAAAGTAGACTGAATATTAGCCGTATCCTCCTCTAAAACTTCCGAAAAGGGAGAATGCTCGGAGTGAGGCGACAAACTGCTGCGCGAAATCTTGTTGTACATCGTCAGCTCAGAATGGACATAATCAGAAAAAACCTTTTTAAAGTCACCAAACCCTGAAAACCCCAGTTGATTGCAGAACTTTATGATTGTGGTATCGCTAACCCCAATATTTCTGGCCAGTGCAGTAATGGAGAGAAATGGAATCTGATAATAGTTATCTACTACGTAGGCTGCAACTTGCTTTTGTGCGGCGGGAAAAGAATCTTGTTCTTTCATAATCCGCTCTAACAATTCCTGCATCCTAAATACCTCTTTTCTCGGGAACTTCCCCGTAAAGATAAAGATTCTTGCATTTAATTATAGCATAGACTGACAAAAAAACCACATATATTTCGTTTTTAGTCGAACAATCCAGAATTGTGCAAAACATAGAATTCAAAAAGAAAAAATTTATTTTTTTATTTCAAGATGCTTGCAAAAATATTTTTTTGTGATATGATTGCGTTAAAGAAGAATATTCTTCTTGTTTGGCCAAACAAAAAAGAAAATTTTTTCTAGAAGGAGGAGAGTACCAAAGTATTGTTTCCTTGCATCAGGATCTGCCCCCCTCATATCAGAAAGATTACTAGCAGCCTTCACTTTGGTTGACTAACACTCCGCACTCAAAAGAAGGGAGAAATCATACCATGATACCTGTAGAAAATATCTCCAGTTCAACAATGGGCAATCTCCTCTACTATGTAGCGATTGTGGGACTGTTGTTGGTAGTAGCTACACTGATCCGGTTAAAGGTTCCTCTGTTACGGAAAGCTTTCATCCCCGCCTCTTTGCTGGCCGGACTGATAGGCTTGGCTCTTGGCCCATACGCACTCGGAGTAATCCCCCAAGATATGATATCTTCAATCGGGACATTGCCAACTCACATGATTACCGTGGTATTTGCCTGTATGCTTCTTGGCGTTAAAAAGCAGGAATCCGGCAAAGAAGTTTTTCACGATGCCGCTGCTGGTTTGGGCTGGTTATGGTCCAACAGCTTCATGCAGGTAGGTGTGGCCAGTCTGCTTTGTGCGGTGCTGTTTACTCCTGTGTTTGGCGTAAATCCTCTCTTTGGATCTCTGTTTGAAATCGGTTTTGCCGGAGGACATGGCACCGCCGGCGGCATGGCCAGTGTCTTCAAAGAGCAGCTGAACTGGGCTGACGGCGCCGACTTGGCTATGACCACAGCGACCATTGGTCTGCTGTGCGGTATTTTCGGCGGCATGATCATCATTAACTACGGCGTTCGCAAGAAATATACCAAGGTGCTGACTGAACCTGCCACGGGCGGAACTACCAAAGAAGTATTCCCTGAGGGAGCGCGCGAGCCTGCTGCTCATATGACCATCAGCCAGGACGTGGTAGAGCCCTTCGCCTTCCACCTTGGCATTATCGGCATTTCCATTCTCATCGGCCGTATCATCGTGTGGGGCTTTGCTCAGATCTTTGGTTACTCCGGTCTGCCTCTGTTCCCCTTCGCCATGATCGGTGGTTGGCTGCTGAATGCGATTATGCAGCGCACCTCGTTGCGGGACCTGCTGGATCGAAACATTTTCCAGCGTATTCAGGGAATGGCGCTTGAAATTCTGGTTGTCGGTGCAATGGCTTCCATCAAGATCCCTGTGGTGCTGGCTTACTGGGCTCCTCTGCTGATCGGTTCTGTTGTAATCATTGCTCTGATGGTGCTCTGGTTCTTCTGGCTGAGCCCCCGGATCTTCCAGGACTGTTGGTTTGAGCAGGGTATCATTCGCTTTGGTGCGTTCACCGGTGTTGCCGCTGTCGGCTATATGCTTCTTCGCACTGCCGACCCCAAAATGGAAACTGAGGCTGGAACCATCTATGCTCTGGACTGCCCGCTCATGAGCCCCTTTATCGGCGGCGGACTGGTCACCACGGCATATCCTTATATCATCCAAAGCTTTGGTGCTTTGAATACTGGTCTGATCTTCTGTGCAGGCTCCATCGCAATTATCCTGCTGCTGCGAGTCCTGTTCTGGAATCGGAATTTCAAAAAACAACAGCGGTAAACTTGCTAGTTGATCTGCTCATAGAAATTGATCCACGTGTAATAAAAGATTGGAGGAGTGACATGTGGAAGAAACAGTTGCTGTAATTGGAGCCGGTAATGGCGGCACTGCAATTGCCGGCTATCTGGCCAGCTGCGGTGCAAAGGTCAACCTATGTGATTTGTTCCCGGAGTACTTGGAAGGAATTAAAAGCGCGGGCGGCATTGAGCTTGTCTTAGAAGAGAAGACCAGCTTCCAAACCCTGAATATGGTCACCTCGGATGTATCAGAAGCAATTTCCGGCGTTCGGCTGATCATGGTAGTCACCCCTTCGTTTACCCATCGTATTATCGCCCGCTCCTGTGCCCCTGTGCTTCAGGATGGGCAGATCATCGTGCTCAACCCCGGCCGCACAGGCGGAGCTCTGGAATTTTTAGAGGTGATCCAGAAAGAGGGCTGTCACAAAGATATCATCGTGGCAGAAACACAAACCCTCATCTATTCCTGCCGAAAAGTAGGAGACAACAAGGCGGAAATATACGGGGTAAAGAAAGAAGTGGATCTGGGTGCATTTCCCGCAAACCGCACCCAGGAGGTGCTGGACGCACTCCATCCCTACTATCCCCAATTTCAAGCGGCAAAAAATTGTCTTGAAACCAGCTTGTCCAACATCGGCGCACTGTTTCATCCATCCCCCATTCTTCTGAATATCGGTCGGATCGAAAATGACAAAAACGGTTACCGCTACTATTGGGACGGAATCACTCCTTCGGTGGCCGTATTGGTAAAAGCTGTGGACCGGGAGCGGATGGCAGTAGCCCACGCTTTCGGTGTTGAGGTACTAAGTGCCGAAGAGTGGCTGCGCCAGTCTTATGACACCTATGGGGATGATCTTTACCAGCTTCTCCAGCATAATCAGGCCTACGGCGACATTCAAGCTCCCCACACCATCCAGGCCAGATATGTAACCGAGGATGTCCCCATGAGTCTTGTTCCTATTTCAGAGCTTGGACACATCGCAGGTGTGTCCACCCCCGACATTGATTCCGTCATTATCCTGACATCCACCATCTATCAAAGAGACTTCCGGGGTGAGGGCCGCAACGCCGTCAATCTCGGCATTCAGGAAATGACCTTAGAGCAGGTTGCTCACTACTTTGAGACAGGCAAGAAAGAAACCCAGCCCCTGTTGATGGGCGAAAGGAAAACGGAGGCAGCATCATGAGCGTCAATCTTTTATTTCTGAATAATGCGGATATGGACCGGCTCGGAGCCGGAGATATGCAGGCAGCAATTCACGATGTAGAGCGTGCCTATGTTCTGGTGGAACAGGGCGACGTGTTGGTTCCCGGCAAGTGCGTGATGCGTTGGGGCTCCACTCCGGAGGACGAGAATGTGCTGGGCCGTATCAATGCTATGCCTGGATATATCGGCGGCGAATACAATATGGCCGGCATCAAGTGGATCGGCAGCGGACCTCAGAACTATAAGAAGGGTCTGCCTCGGGCCAGTGTAACTGTGATTCTCAACGATCCGGACACCAAACTCCCCGTCTGCGTAGCCGACGGAACAGAAGTCAGCGCCAAGCGCACGGGCGCATCCGGCGGCGTGGCCATGAAGCTGCTCGCCCGCAAGGATGCTCAGGCAATGGCCATCTGCGGTGCCGGTGCACAGGGCCGTACTCAGCTGGAGGCCGCACTGATCGTTCGCCCCTCCATCCATACTGTCTACGTCTATGATATCCGTATGGAAAGTTCGAAAAAGTTTGTGGAAGAAATGAGCGCCAAATACCCCGGCGTCGAGATGATCGCGGTGGAAAACCCAGAGGAAGGCTGCCGCAAGAGCGACATCATTGTCACGGTTACCTTGGCCAACGAGCCCATTGTCCAGGCCGAGTGGATCAAGAAGGGCGCCTTGATGCTGAACATGGCGGATTATGAATTTACATATGATTGTGTGAAGATGGCGGACAAAATCGTTGTCGACAACTGGGACACTATCAAGCACCGCATGATCAGCACAGTGGCACTTATGTGGAAAGACGGCCTGATCAAAGATGAGGATATCTATGCTCAGCTGGGGCAGATTCTGGATGGCCAGAAGAGCGGCCGGGATAACGATGATCAAATCATTTACTTCAATGCAGTCGGAACCGGCATTTTGGATCTCGCCGTAACCACCCGCTGCTATCGAAAGGCCCTGCAGGAGGGAGTCGGCACTACGCTGGCTTACTGGGAATAATCAATCCTTTTCGTCATATTGCGCACAATGCCGCGCTCTCCGTGTTCAAACGCAGGAGGGCGCGGCACTTTTATTCTCTGGCAAGCCACCTATTTGCACGTTATCCCCTGGAAATCTGCTCCTCATGTTCCTTCCACTTCTGATTCCAGTCGCTGTATGCGGGGTCTGCGCGGTGGTCGGTAAGCCCACCCTGCTTTTGCAGGTAGTCGGCCAAGAACTTGGTTGCCTTCACCGCACCGAAGTGGTTCAGGTGATCTCCCTTATCAAAGGTATCCTTTGTCCAGTCGATACCCACGGACTCCAGATTCATATCCACATAGGTACAGCCCAGCTCATCGGCAAACTTCTGGATGCCGTTGTGCCGCTCATAGCTCCAGTTGACAGGGCTCGGGGTGCTCACCAGCAGCAGCTGCGCGCCGTGGCGGTCGCACAGCTCCTTGATGGCTCTGACGTAATACTGATTCACCAGAGCAATGGATGCTACCTTGTCGGTGGGATGCATGTATTCCTCGTTGTCACAGGGCACCACCTTGGTGATGTGGGCATGGCCTTTATAGGGATGGGTCTGGGTGGCGGTGACTTTCTGGGTGACATCATCCATGCTCAGGTCCTTCCAGCGGTCGTGGTAACGAAAGACCGGCAGGGCTCTGGACAGCTCCTCCAGCACCACATTATCCAGCTTGATGGGCCGGTAGATGGCCAGTGTCTCCAGGATGACCACCTTGGGATGCTGCTTCTCCAATGCCCGCTCCAGCATGGTCCTGGTGTAGGTAAGCTTCTGGGCGTCGGTGCCGCAGGTATAGCTGGTGTACCCCGTCTCCTTCCACATCAGCAGCGGGGAGTAGCCGTTGTACGATTCGCTGTCCCCCATCACCAGAATATCGATGGAGTCCGGGGGTTCCCCCAGGATGCCATTGACCCGGGCATACTCCATTCCCGCCTCCGCAGTGTTATCTTTTGGCGCAAAAATACCAGATGCAATATAAAGTAAGGCAATCAGCCCGGCAAAAAAGAGCAGCCAGGCAATCACTCGTTTGAAATAACCCATGCAACGCCTCCTAGGAAATTAAAATCCCGCATAGATGGGGTCCACCGGCACATAGCCCGCACCGTAGGCGCCGAAGATGATCAAAGCCAGGAGGACGGCGTAGTAAACCGCCACACGCAGCGCAACCGGCGACTGCCGCAGGCGCGTTCCAAGGTGGACGCCACGCTCCTGGGCGATTCCCACCAGCACAAGCACAACCAGAAAAACCGCCACGAGCAGAAAATCCTTCTTCCGCATACCCATCTGGAACAGGCTCCCGCTGCGGATACATGCCAGAGAAAACTGGGTGACCATCTTATGAAACATAGCCAGCCCGTTGTACAGTCCATTGGCCCGGAAAAACAGCTCGCCGATGCACACCAGGATCCCAGTGCGGACCATCTGGAAGCCGCGATAGGGGACGCTGGTGCGGGAGATGCCCAGAGCCCCCGTCCACCGGACCGTCAGAGGCTCGGTCAGATTGCCCATCAGGATCAGGACAAAGTGGTACATTCCAAAGAAGACATAGTTCCACGCCGCTCCGTGCCACAGGCCGTTGCACAGCCATACACAAAGCAGAGCAATGGATCCGGCAACCAGGGGGCCATAGTGACTGCCCAGACGCTTGCGGGCCTTTGTGGTAAGCTTTTTCAGCGGCTTGGACATGGACACGGGGTAGAAGATGTAGTCCTTGAACCAGGTACCCAGGGAGATATGCCAGCGCTGCCAGAACTCCGGAATGGAACGGGAGAAGAAGGGGCGCTGGAAGTTTTCCGGAATCTGAAAACCGAAGATTCGTCCCGCTCCCACCGCCAGGTCCATGGTTCCGGAGAAGTCCATGTAGAGCTGGATGGTATAACACACGGCGGCCACGGCGATGACCAGGCCGTCATAATCCTCATAGTGATCAAAGACTGTTTTGATAAACAGGTTGAGCCGGTCGGCCACCAGGATCTTCTTCAGCAGGCCGTAGCTCATCCGCTGCAGCCCCAGCATAAAATTCTGGTAGCGCAGGGGAGGTGCCTCCCACAGCTGCTGGGCAGTCTGCTGATAGCGGCAGATGGGTCCCTCCATCAACAGGGGGAAAAAGCTGAGGTAGAGGGCCAGACGGAAGAGATTGCGGTCGGCGGGCACTTTTTGACGGTAGACATCAAAGAGGTAGGAGGCCGCCTGCATGGTGTAAAAGGAGATGCCGATGGGCAGCAGAAAGTGAGGGATACGCAGGGTGACAGGCAGGGACAGGGCTTGCAGCAGGGCGTTATAGTTGGAGAGGAAGAAGGGGGTATACTTCAGCACCACCAGCATGCCCAGCTGGAAGAGAAGGCCCAGAGCCAGGATCCTGCGCTGCTTGGTCTGCGCTCTGGCACGAAGGGCCCGGCGTTCCTCCTTGGGGGTCTCCTCCAGAAGCTCTTTGGTTCGGGCCTGGTCGTGGGCCAGCCACAGCCCGGTATGATACATAGAGAGGGTGGACAGGAGCAAATAGGCGATCAGTTTTCCGCTGACCGCCCAGAAGCACACATAACTAAACAGCAGCAAAACCGCCCGCCGGCCCCGCTGCCCCGCCAAGGCGTAGAGCAAAACGGCGGCCGGCAGGTAGAGGGCCAGATATCCGGGGGAAAAGTAGGAGGAGAAAGAGAGCATCTTATCCTTCCTCGCGCAGACGCTGGATCATCTCCCAAAGGCGCTGGGCGGAGTTGAAGTTTTCCGGGATGATCTCCACGGTGGGTACGGTGATGTCAAAGGCATCCTCCATCTCCGCTACCAGGGAGAGGATGTCCAGGGAATCCAGATAGTGTCCGTCAATGAGCTCCTCACAGTGGAGGTAGTCCACATCGGGCTGGATCTCGTTCAAAATTTCAAGCAGCTGTTCCATGGTATCGTCTCGCTTTCTGTTTTCATAATTTGGGGTATTCCAGGTACAGGTCTGAACGGGACTGCGCAGACAGAGCACCTGTCCGTCCGGGCGGCGCAGCAGTACGCCGGGCAGGTCCCGGCTGAGAAAGAGGCTGATCCCCTCGGTCATGCAGTAGGCTCCCGCGTTGCCGAAGGCCAACACATCCCCCACCTCCAGCCGGGAGAGGGGGAGCTGTTTGACCAGGATGTCATTGACGGTACACAGGGAGCCGCAGATGTTCCAGTTTTCCACCCCGTCTTCATCCCGTGGCTGCAGAAGCTCCACCTGGGGACGACGCATGGCCATACTCTGGCCGAAGTAGACCAACTGGTGGATGCCGCCGTCCACAATGGCGTAGTGCTGACTCTGATTGGTCTTTCGGTCCACCACCCGGGTCATATAGGTGCCGCAGCTGGCGGCGATGCTTCGTCCCAGCTCCAGGGTGAGCTTTCCGGGAAAAGACAGCTGGGCCAGCTGCTGGGCCGCCTGAAGGAGGACCTCCTCATCCCGCTCCGCGTCGTCGGTAAAGTAGGATACCGGGAAGCCCGGCCCCAGCTCCAGCTCCGGAATGGGACCGTACTGGTCCCGGAGGGAGGAGAGAAACTCCTCCAGCATGCGCAGCTCCCGCCCCAGGCGCTTGACCGAGGTCTTTTGGGTGCCGGAGAAATACTGGATACCCCGCACCTCAATCTGGGGGTCAGGCTGGGCCAGGATCTGGTGGATCTCCTGCCGCTCCAGTCCAAACTGGCTGCCGCTGGTCAGACGCAGCAGCAGCTTCAGCTGCCGTCCATACTTCCGGGCCACCTGGCACAACAGGTGGTACTGGGCCATGGACTCCACGGTGCAGATCATCTTCTCCACATCTTCCCGGCTGGCCAGCTCCTCCATCCACTGGGGATCCTTATATACGCCGGAAATCACATACTGGCTGGGCTCCAGGCCAAGCTGGCGGCAGATGGCGTACTCCCCGGGGGAGCAGATCTCCAGCCGCTCTACCAGAGTGCTCACCTCCCGGGCCAGGAAGGGGTTGGCCTTCACCGCATAGCACAGGGCGGTATCCCGGGGCAGGACCTCCCGCAGGTGGGCCACCCGGCGCTCCAGCGTCTCCCCATCAAAGAGATAGAAGGGGGTGGGAAAGCGCCGGGTCAGCTCCAGCAGTTCTATTTTATCCACGCTTTCCGCCTCCTTTCAGCAGTTCTTTGCGGTCGATCTTTCCATTTTTGGTCAGCGGGAACTTTTCTACCGCCGTCAGGGTGCTGGGCACCATGAAGTAGGGAAGCTGCTCCTTTATTTGGCGGCGCAGCTGGGCCGCCTCTACCCCGCCCACATAGAAGGCGTGGATCTTCTGCCGCTCCTCCTCGTAGACACAGCAGCAGCGGTCCACCTCCGGCAGGGCGGACACGGCCCGCTCGATCTCCTCCAGCTCCACCCGGTGGCCCAGGTGCTTAATCTGAAAGTCCTTGCGTCCACTGTACATAAATTCTCCGTCCTCGGTATACCGGCCCAGGTCGCCGGTGCGGTAGATGAGCTCGGGGTAAGCGGGGTTGCGGGGGTCAGGCACAAAGGCGGCCGCCGTCTGCTGGGGCGAGCGGTAGTAGCCAAGGGCCAGCGCCGTACCCCGTACGCACAGCTCTCCCACCTGACCGGGCGCATGGATCTCCCGGTCCTCTCCGTCCAGTAGGAAGACCTCCTCGTTGGGGAAGGGGCGGCCGATGGGGATACCGCCCTGGTAGTCCCGCTCCCGGTCCAGGATGTGGTGGGTACAGTTGCAGGTGATCTCGGTGGGACCATAGAGATTGACAAACTGAGCCTTGGGAAGGTGCTCCATCCAGGTTTTCAGATGCTTGAGCGGCATCACCTCGCCGCTGAAGAGCACCTTGCTCACCGTATCCGGGGTACGGTAGTCCAAACCGTGGAAGGTGCTGATGAGGCACAGGGCGGATACCGCCCAGACGAGGGTGGTGACCTTGTGCTCACACAAAAAGTCCAGCAGCTCCTTCGGCCGGGAGAAGAGCCGCCGGGGAATGATAACCAGGGTAGCCTGAGCCTTCAAGGCTCCATAGATATCCTTGACCGACACATCAAAATCAAAGGGAGCCTGATTGCCGATGCGGTCCGTCTGCGTAAAGGAGAACGCGTCGGTGAAGACGTCAATGAAATCCAGCACCGAGCGGTGGCTCACCAGCACTCCTTTGGGCAGCCCCGTGGAGCCGGAGGTAAAGTTGACATAGAGGGGGTCGGTGTCGATCATCGCCGCACGGATCGCCGCCAGCTGGGACTGATCCTCCTGGCTGATCATCAGCTCCTCCACCAGCAGGATGGAGGAGGCGGGGAAGATCTCTTCCATCACACTGCGGTGGGCCTGATCGGTGATCACGCAGGATGCACCCAGCACGGATTGGATCTGCTGCAGCCGCGCCGCAGGCAGTTCCGGGTTAAAATAGGAGTAGAAGCCGCCGGCGTATACTACGCCAAAAAAGGCGCTCAGGGCGGCGCAGCCTTTTTCCATATAGATGGCTACCGGCTGCCGGGGTCGGATGCGCTGGGACAGGGCGGCGCCCACCGCCCGGCTGATATGGCACAGTTCCTGGTAGCTGAGGCTGTGTGTCTCATCCACACAGGCAGTCCGCTCCGGCGACAAAGACGCGGCCCGCTCCAGGTATTGAAGCACGTTTCGAATGGGAATCACCTGCCGTTTTGGATTAAGCAGCTTTTTCTGCTGTTGAAATTATCATAGCAGGCGTTGCTTAACGATTTGCGGTAGGGAATCTTAAAGATTCTTAACCTGCATACTCAGTAAACGTATAGGTAATTCCTCTTTCAGGGCAAAAACGGAATACCGAACAAGCGACAGAACAATCATGGGGCGCTTACCGGCGTTTTATCCATGTAGCGACCCTTTTGTCTGTTAATAAATTTTGAAAAATTTGCAATTATTTTGTCTAGAAGAGCTTAAAACATGGAATTTCTTCGAGAATCATCTTGCATTTTTTATCTAAAGTAGTAAATAATTCCATTAGATAGGAAAGGAGGAAACCCACTAATTTAATCCTTGGCGCATTATAAAATAAGGAGGAAAACATCAATGATAAAAATGCGGACACGCATTGGCAGCATTGTTCTTGCGGTAGCAATGTTGCTAACTCTTCTTCCTGTAACTGCGTTTGCGGATGGAACTGATCAGACTGTTTCACCTGTGCAGGTGGACAGCTTTGAAAAGCTTCAAAATGCTCAAACTGCGGTGGAAGGCTCTATCATTGAGGTCAGCGGGAATATCACCATGGAACAGCCTGTGACCTTTACGAACAAGGTCACTTTGAAACTGACCGAGACCGCAAATATCACCTATACCAGCGATAACAACGCTCAAATCTATCTGATTACCTTGCAGGACGGCTCTACCCTGGACATGGCTGCCGGGGCAAGGGTCGTCATGACTGGTACTGGAACACAGAATGCCAACCGTGATTGGCGGGTGATCTATTCCGATGGTGCTTTAACCGTTTCCCAGTTTGCCGGCGAGATTACTGTTGACAACCCAGAGGGCGTGGCCTGTATGCCAAAAATGATCTGACTTTTACCGCTCCTATGGCCGGCAAGGTTACCATGAACAATCCCAATGGCGACAATCAATACACTTGCGGTATCGTTTCAAATGCAGGAAATATTGTATTTGAGAAGGGCATCACCGGTCAAATTAAAGTTGTATTTGGCGGTGGTAAAAACGGGTTTGGTATTATTGCGCAGAGTGGAAACGTTCGCATAAATGGTGACATCAGTGGCACAATTGATGTTCAATTGGGGACATCTCACATGGGATGTGGCATCAATGCTGCTACTGGTATCATTGTCACTGGCGATATCTCCGGCAGAATCTATGCTCGGGGCGGGTCTGGAAGTGGGTTCGGCATTTTTACATGGGATGGCGACATTTCTATTGCTGCAATCTCCGGTTCTGTTACCGGTGATTGTTACAACGAGATCATGAACAACTCTCAGAGCGGAGCCTCTGCCATCTACGCCTATGATGGCAATATCTACGGAACTGATGACACTACTCCGCTGGCGCTGACCGGTACCCTGTCCAGCACCGTGGGCCGCAATGATGCGTTCACCGTTCAGGCCAAGGGGAACGTCTCCATCTATATGGGCGAGGGTGCCAGCATCAATGCCCGATCTTCCTTTGGCGCTGAGTGGACAGACGTGACAGGCGATACCAGTAAGAAGCCTATGAGCAACAACTGGGGCGGCGCTGCTGCCGGCGTGGTTGCCGGCGGGACTATTGACATTGATGGTAACGATGATGCCATTACCGTCACCTCCACCAGTGCCGGCGGTAATCCGATCGAGGCCGCTTTCCAGGCAAAGACCGGTAAGCTGGAGAACGTCAGCAATATCACCAACTTCCTCTATGAGGTAGCGGAGGGTGATGAGGACTCCATCAAAGCTGCCAATGCCAAGCTGACGAGCGAGGACAAGGCGGCCATCAAAGGCTATGATGAGATGGTTGAGGATCTGCTCACGACCAAGGTGAACAATGAGCAGACACTGCGTGATGCCCTAGACAAAGCTGCAACCGGCGATATCATCGCGTTGGAGGGCGACATCGAGCTCTCCAGCCCCCTGGTAATTAATACTTCTGTCACCATCAACGGCAATAATTTTACTATCCAGGCCTCCGAAACATTTAGCGGTGATGTCATTACTGTTACTGCCGATAATACCACCATCCAGAATGTTAAGGTGGATGGCTGCAACAAGAGTGGTTACGGTATCCAGTTCTATACGGCTACAAATGGTCGGCTGGAAAACGTAACCGCCACGAACAATACCAAGAGCGGTATCAACGTAAACGCCTCCACTGTAACTGCTGTCGGTACCATTGACCTCTCCGGGAATAGCAAGAACAGCATCAATGTGGGCTTTGGCAAAAATATCAGCAGTGCCCCCGGCGCCTCCCTGGATATGACCAATGCTACCCTGGTAGGCGTGGACTTCATCTATGCAGATGCTGGCGATGTCCAGCGTGCTGATGCAGCTAATGTGGCAATTACAGTAACTGATGGTAACAACACATTTGTTGCAGTGGGGGACAATATCCTCGCACCGGTTTATTTTGTGCCCGAATCCACTGTAAAAGACAGCGCGAAGATCACCGTTGTCAATGAGAGCGGTACTCCCACCTATTACAGGTTCGTCTCTTCTCTGCAGGATGCCATTGACAACGCCGAGGATAATTCCACCATTATCCTGGCTGCTGACGAATATACGCTGAACAGCAACATCACACTCAACAAGAATGTGACCATTGTCGGCGCCAGCCAAGAAACCACCACCATTGTGGCCTACAATAATCAGTCTACTGAAAATGACTCCCGGATTAAGGTTGGGAGCGGGACTCAGGTCAAATTTGAGAATCTGACCTTTACTGCCTCTTACGGGGCTGATATCGTCGCTCCCATCATCCGCGTCGACGGCACCGGCAAACTGGAGCTGAACCGTTGCACCATCACTGACACCAGTGTGGGCTACTCCTCCGGTTATGGCCTAATCAGCACCGGCAACGCAGTTGCTGACAGCAAGGTGACCATGAAGAACTGCACCGTCAATAGTGTGCTGGGCAACAACGATAATGTCACCTATTATGTGCTGGGCCAGGGCGGCGTGTGCGAACTGGATATCCAGGACAACGTATTCAACCTGGGCAGCTGGTTTATGTTTAACATCCAGGCTAGCGGCATCATGAAGAACAATGTGTTCAACGGAGTGGACGGAGCGAGCGGCAGAGTGGTCAATGCTACCAATCTGAACGGTCTGGTCGTAGATGGCAATACATTTGATGAGAGCCTTTACGGTACTCGGTTTGTAATTGGCGGCGACTATAAAATTACCGGAAACACCTTCGAGTCTCTGGGGGACGATCTGGCTATCGGCATCTATAACAAACCTGTTACCACCGCTGAGATTTCCAACAACATCTTCATGATGGAGGATGAATCCTACGGTATTCGTGTGACTGCTGATTGGGGCGGTGCTGCAGGTAATTTAAGTAATCTAATTCTGCACAATAACACCTTTAACGGCAACGGCATCTATGAGTTCCGCAACGACAGCTGGAGCGGTACTGCAGATCTTTCCGGGAGTGAGGCTACCGAGGAATTTACAGTAAATGTTGGTACTGAAACCACCATCAAGCTTCCCGATGCTATTGAAAAGAACGGCTATGCATTCTTGGGTTGGTATGATGGCAATAAACTGTACAATGTCGGTGAGGAAGTGACCATCACTTCTAATACCATCTTTACCGCCCGGTGGACCTACATTGACCAGGGCAGCACCTCCGGCGACTATCTTGTTAATGTGAATAAGGTCACTGGCGGCAAAATTACTGTAACTCCCGGCCGTGCCGATAAGGGTGACACTGTGACCATCACCGCGAAACCCAACGACGGCTATGAACTGGATACCCTGGTTGTCACCGACAAGAACGGCAACACGGTAAAGTTGGCCAATAAAGGCAACGGCAAGTACACCTTTACCATGCCTGGAAGCCAGATCACTATCAAAGCCACCTTCAAGGCCGCCGAGAGCTCTGCTCTGGACAACTTTACCGATGTGAATTCCAATGCTTGGTACGCTGACGCCGTGGAGTTTGTAATCGAGGAAGGCCTCATGACCGGCACTTCTGATACCACTTTTGCTCCTGACACCTCCATGAGCCGAGCAATGATCTGGACCGTACTGGCCGCCTACAATGGTGCCAACACCAGCGGTGGTAACCCCTGGTATGCTCCCAGCCAGCAGTGGGCTATGATCAACGGCGTTTCTGACGGTTCTGCCCCCAACGGTTCCATCACTCGCGAGCAGCTCGCCGTAATGCTTTGGCGCGCCGCAGGCAGCCCCAGCACCAGCAAGAATCTCACCGGTTATGCTGATGCCAACGCTGTCAGCGATTGGGCTGTTGAAGCGCTTGCCTGGGCCGTGGATAACGGGATTATCTCCGGCATGAGCGGTAGCACTCTGGCTCCTCAGAATACCGCTACTCGGGCTCAGGTTGCTGTAATGCTCATGCAGTTTGTTGAATGTATGGACGCCTAAAAATATAACAGCGCATCCAGCAATAAGGTTTATAAAAGGGCCTTGAAATCATCTGATTTCAAGGCTCTTTTAACTTATAACAAAACTGTACGCTTTTAACAATAAATTATATTTATGTTATTGGGTTCACAGACACCAAATCCTATCTCATCTACGCCTCCCCGCCAGCTGCCCTTTCAGCTTCTGCCTCAGACGGAGCACCTGGGATACGTGGTAGTTGGACACCACATCTTCTGTCGTCTCACCAACCGGTGTCTCCCGGCTGACCTTTGCTCCCAGAGCCAGCAGCGCCTGCCGGTTCTCCGGATTGAGCCGGCCTACCGCAGGCATGCTGCACAATGCCGCCAGCTCTACCATCAGAGCCTGAGCTGTATCCTCACAGGTGGAGAGCCGCTGAATTTCCCGCTTTTGCCGCTTACGCCGCAGCAGCCGCTGCTGAGAAAAAATCGCCAGCTGTCCCTCCAAGGCATCCACTTTCTTTTCCAGCTCATCCGCGTTGGGCAGATGGTCATCCCCATCGAACAAATCCTCCAGGATACGGATCAAGTCGTCATCCAGGCTCTCCATCATCTGACGGATTGTTCGGCTGTTGTCATAGGGGAAGATCAGAGTATTCACCAGCATTCCAATGGCCAGCCCGATGGCGGTATCCCAGATGCGCCCCAGGGAATAGGAAACGGCCTCCACCTGGGGGTTGAGACAGATATTGACCAGCACCAGGCAGGGCAGTACCGGCACCAACTTCAATTTTAAGTGGTGATAGCTGGTGATGATCACTATAATACCAATCCCTACACCCACAATTCCAGGCGGGTGGAGCGCCATCAGCGCCATAGCCAGCAGCGCTCCCACTGTCACCCCACAGATCTGCGTCATGCAGGCCAGCAGGGAGGCGGTAAAGGTGGGGCCCACCGCGGAGATGGCACCAATGGTGGCGAACACTACTTTCGCGGTGCTGGCTCCGTAATATTCCACCACCATCAGGGAGAGGGTCACCGCCAGAGCTGTCTTAATAGTACGCATTCCTACGGGAACTTTCTTGAGCAGAGTTTTGGGAGAACCGTTCATAGCAGCGCCTCCTTTCCCAGGAAAGCAGAGCAGGGGAGAGGCGCTCTCTTTCCACGCAGGTATGTATCAGTTTTCCCTTTGCTGCGCTCAGTATAACACAGCCCCACCACCAGGACAACCGCTTTTCCCCCGCCTGCTTGACAGTCTTAAAATGCCTGTTATAATATCTCATAACATCACGTATTGCTATTTTCTGCCCTGGAAAGCGATAGTTTTTGTCCGGATTTGGACCTCGTCCGCGTGTCGCGGCCGGGTTTATGGATTCCATCGTATTCGCTGCGCTCAGGAGAAAGCGCTGGCGGTATTACCGCACATCGCCGATGTGCTTCATGATACCGCTGCACGCTTCCCCATGCACATTTGTATCGCTGGACAGGCAAAGAAGGGAGGAGAGCTTTTTGATCGTCTATCGGGAGCTCTCCTCCCTTGTGCGTGATTTAGGGATTCCCGCCAAGACCTTGTACGGCGTGAGCAACACTGTGGAAACACACTACCACAAGGTCCAGCTTCCCAAACAGGATGGCGGCGTTCGGGAACTCTCTGTGCCCGATCCCATTCTCAAGCACATTCAGCGGCGCATTACTCAGCTCCTGCTGCTCCCCATGCCTATTTCCCGCTATGCCTCAGCCTACCGCTATGGCGCAAGCACCCTGCGCAATGCCGCGCCCCACGCAGGCCAGTCCGGGATTTTAAAGCTGGATATCCGGCATTTCTTTGACAGTATTCTATACTCCACAGTCAAGGACAAGGCATTCCCGCCGGAGATCTACGCCGAGCCGCTGCGCATCCTGCTGACCATGCTCTGCTACCGCCGGGATGCACTGCCTCAGGGCGCGCCCAGTTCCCCGGCCATCACCAATATCATCATGGCACAATTCGACGAAGAGGTAGGCGCATGGTGCCGCTCCCGCTCCATCCGCTATACCCGCTACTGCGACGACATGACCTTCTCCGGCGATTTTGACCCCAGAGAGGTCAAAGCCTTTGTCTCCCAAAAGCTGCGCGAGATGGGCTTCTTTCTCAACGAGAGCAAGAGCAAGTATCTCCCCGCCGGACAGCGGCAGACTGTCACCGGCCTTGTGGTAAATGAAAAGCCCGCTGTCCCATCCGATTACCTGCACAGCCTGCGGCAGGAGCTGTATTTCTGCCAAAAATTCGGCGTGTCTGACCATATGGCCCACCTTGGGATTAAAGAATCCGAGGCGCACTATCTGGCCCGCCTGCTGGGCCGGGTAAACTATGTCCTGCAAATCACGCCCGGAAAAAAGGAGTGGGCGCAGGCCCGTGCCTGGCTGCTGGTCCAATTGTCTTCCTTAAACGATTCTTCTCCTGTTATTTCTTGACTTATTCTAAATAACTTATATTTTCTCTCAGAGTCCAAAGATTGCCCAGTTATCTCCTGTGAGGGAACCTTTCCTTTCAATGAACATAGTCATACGCTCTCTATTCGCTATAAATAGCTGGCTTATGCTTGGCGCATAGCCGTCTTTCTTGACAGACTGAAACGGCGTGACCCGCAGGTCACGCCGTTTCTACACTCTTTAGTATTAAATTGTGGGATTCCTCCATTTGATTCAGCTTTTTCAAAACACTGGCCATCATAACCCCTGCCACCAGCAAGGTAACAACGTCTGCAATAGGCGCAGAGTACAGCGGTCCCATAACCCCCGGCTCCACAAACATTGGGAATATCAGGATCAGAGGCACGCACAGGATAAAGTCCCGCAGCAGAGAAAGAATCATAGACTGTACCGGCTTGCCCAAGGATTGCAGGAAGATGCTGATAGACTTATGGATACAGCACAGCAGGATGGTGGAGAGATAGATCCGGAAGGCATAGGTCGCAAACTGGTTGTATAGGTCACTCTCGCTGCCAAACAGAGAGATGATCTGCACCGGGAAAAGCTGGAAGGCCAGCATGGACACCAGGCCGACCACAGCCTCTGCCAGCATCATCGTCTTAAAAATTTGGCGGACCCGCTGACCGTTGCCCGCGCCGTAGTTATAGCCCACAATAGGCTGACAGCCTGCGGCAATGCCTACCACAAAGGCAATGACGATCTGGAACACCTTCATCACAATGCCCACCACGGTCATGGGAATGTCGGCACCATACTCAGACAAAGCGCCATACTTCACCAGAGTGGTGTTCATCACACCCATAATGATTACAATGGACAGTTGGGGCAGCAGACTGCTGATACCCAAAGGCAGGATCTTTCCCAGCAGACCGCCCTGGGGCAGAAAGCTCTCTTTGTGCAGATGAAAAGAACGGGCGTGAAACAGGTAGCCCACTCCCAGGATGGTGGAGACGATCTGACCAGCAATGGTAGCCAGAGCCGCACCGGAAACACCCCACTGCAGCACAAAAATCGCAATGGGGTCCAGGATCACATTCAGAATGCAGCCCACCAGGGTAGACAGCATAGCAAATTTAGGACTGCCATCCGCCCGGATAATGGAGTTAAGGCCGTTTGTCACGATATAAAAGGGGATGCCGATGATAATAATATTGAAATAATCGATGGCATAGGGGAGATTGTTCTCTGTGGCACCAAAAGCCGCCAGAATCACATCCCGAAACAGGACAAACAGCACCACCAGCACCGCACTGCAGATCAGCAGCAGGGTGATCGCGTTGCCCACACTGCGGTGGGCGCTCTCGGTATCATGCTTGCCCTGGCAAATACTCAGAAAAGCTGCACAGCCGTCACCAATCATCAGGGCTACTGCCAGCGCGATGACCGTGATGGGAAAGACCACATTGGTTGCACCGTTGCCCAGATATCCTACGCCCCAGCCAATGAAAATCTGGTCCACAATATTGTACAGGGACGAGACCAGCAGGGAGAGAATACAGGGAACAGCAAATTTCAGCATCAGGCCCCCAATCGGCGCCTGAGCCAGATAACGGTTGGATGTTTGCTCCATAGATTGACCTCCTTGACACAAAACAAAGCATCAAAAAGGCGGGTCCCCAAAAGTGTGATAACCACACTCGGGGACCCGCCCATGCAATTGTGAAGGTATTATAACACAAACAATTTGTGCCGCGTAATTGTGTCTTTCTCTAAATCTTCGCCCTATGATACAGGTGTATGTGTTTAATCTTTTCCTAAGTTCAATATCCATGTTTCTAACCCTTTATTTTTACGTTTTTTACTATATCTCCTGTGATATAAAACCACCCGGCACACCATACCGATGCGCCGGGCGGTTGTTTCCTTTATAAATTGATGATCAGGCTGTTTACAGCTTCACCTTTACCACGCGTTTGCGGCAGTGGGCGGGTTTCTCCGGCGCAATCCCGGGGGCGTGGGCGTCACCGGGGAAGAAGACGGCAAACCGATCTCCGGTGAGGGTGATTTCATCCACCGGTCCGCGGTAAAACCAAATGTCGCTGTCCGGGCGGCCTTCCACTTCCTCCACCATATCCTCCAGAGGCGCAATCCCGATCTTTTCCTCCCCCTCCACCAGAAACTGGATATCAATGTAATCCCGGTGGGCCTCAGGGGTGTCGTTGGCGGGCTTACTGTCATAGGACTGGAGGGAGAAGAAGAGATCTCTCCCTTCTACTTCATACAGCTTATCCTCCAGGGTGGAAAAGTCGGTGGTACGCAGCAGCTCCAATCCCCGGTAGAGCCGGGGGAAGGTGCCTTCATACTGCTCCAGATGCTTCAGGCTGTCATAGATCATAATGGATCGACTCCTTTTTCGTCCACGGCCGGACATTTTCCGCCGCTGTACCAGATCAGCCGGTGATCTCCGAGATCTTCACCTTGCGGTCCTCCCGCAGAGAGCGGGTGGCCGCATCGGCGGTGGCGATGGCGGCCCGGGCAGCCTGGCCGGTCATGAGGGGCCGGAACTCGTCGGGAACAGGCTCGCCGTGCATGATGCCGCTAAAATACTTCATCTCATTTTTCATGATGCCGTGCAGCCACAGGGGAGGCTTCTTGCCGGGGTGGCCGTACTGGATAGCACCGTCCATCTCAGTGCTGTGATAGATGTGGGTACGGTCGTCGTCCTCCTCCTTGGTCTCGTGGACCAGGTAGTGCTCCTCCTTGCCGTCCTTGGTCTTTACCGTCATGCCCACGTTGCACATGTCGATGCGGATGGCGCCCTCGGTGCCCTGGATGAGCACATAGTGCTCCGGCCAGTGGAAGGCGGAACCGTACTCAATGAGGGCGTAGGTGTTGTTGCCGAACTCCAGGTTCAGGAACAGCATATCGTCCTCGTCGCCGAACTGCTCTCCCTGATGGGCCACGTTGCCGCCGGTCATGGTGACCTCAGTGGCGGGACCCATGATGAACTGGATGCAGTCCACCTCATGGATGTGGTGGTACAGGTGTCCGCCGGATTTGGCACGGATCTTTTTCCAGCTGATCTCAGGCTGCGGCTCCTCCCAGCCGTTGCGGGCGGAGTGGGCATAGAGCACCCGGCCAATCTTGCCCTCAGCAATGAGCTGCTTGGCATGGCGCACGCCCCGGAAGAAATTCATGACATGGCCGGCCATGAAAATCACACCGTTTTCCTGGGCCGTCTTGACCATTTCGTCACAGTCGGCATAGCACAGGGCCATGGGCTTTTCACAGAAGACATGCTTCTTATGCCGGGCAGCGGTCAGCACAGGCTCCTTGTGGAGGTAGTTGGGAGTCGCCACCAGTACCGCGTCCACATCAGGCCGGGCGCACAGGGTATCCAGATCGGTCTCCACGTCACAGCCGTACTCCTTGGCGATGGTCTCCCCGTTTTCCGGGTCCAGGACGGCCACCACCCGGGCACCTTCCTGCTCGTTCATGATGCGGCCCAGCTCGGCGCCGAAGTATCCCACACCCACAATGGCGTAACCGATGGTCTTCATAGTATGTAACCTGCCTTTCTTATTTTACCGCGCCGTCGGCCAGTCCGCCGGCGATTTTGTTTTGGATCATACAGAAGAAAATGATGGAGGGGAGAACCACAATGGCGCTGGCCGCCATCATGGAGCCCCAGTTGAGAATATCCGCGCCCTCCAGGGTCTTGACCGCCACCGACAGGGTGGTCTTGGTAGAGCTGCTCACCAGCAGCAGGGCGTAGAGGAACTCGTTCCAAGCGTTGATGAACACATAGATGGCGGTGGAGACGATGCCGGGCCGGACCAGAGGCAGCACGATGCGGGTGAATACCTGGAACCGGTTGGCTCCGTCGATCCGCCCCGACTCCTCAATGTCGATGGGCACCGTTTTGAAAAATCCCACCAGCATCCACACGGCGTAGGGTACGCTGAAGGACATGTACACCAGCACCAGGTCGCTGTTGCTCAAAAACTGGATCAGGCCCTCGGTCAGGCCCAGATCCTTCATCATGGTGGGAATAAAGCCGTAGATTCCGTTGAGCAGCCACTTCCAGGTCATGGCGGTGGCAATGGCCGGGAATCCCCAGGGAATGATGGCGAAAATGCGGAACATATTTTTGGCCACGTTGTTCTTTACCCGGTTGAGGCACAGCGCCCCAATAAATCCCACGATAACCTGTCCCAATACGCTGCAGACAGTCCAGAACAGGGTATGACCAAAGGCGGTAAAGAACTCCTCGTCCTTGAGCAGGCTGATGTAGTTCTGAAACCCGATTACATCAAAATCCGGACGGATCATGGTTTTGTTGGTAAAGCTGTATACCAGCGTGGACATCAGAGGATACACCAGCAGGCAGATCACGACCAGCATAGCCGGACCGACAAAGACCCACCGGGTCACCTTGCTTCCATAGATGCCGCCGGTGCGGGCGGCATGGCTTTTTGACTTCATAGGGGCACCTCCCACTCTCCCTTTGAGAAGCAGGGGCGGGAAGAGTGTTCTTCCCGCCCCTTCATTTCGGTTGCGAAGTTGTTACATGACCATGGTGCTGAAGATCTCGTTGAGCTTGTCTTCCGCCGCCTTGGCTGCGGTCTCCACGTCGGTACCATTGGTGGTGATGTCCTGGAACATCTCCTCAATGACGCCCTGGCTGGTCAGCAGACCGGCCTGCGCGCTGGGACCGTGCTCAAAGCCGATGGCACTGCCCTCATCCACCGCCTTGGCGATGACAGCGGCCTCGTCGGAGAACTGCTGCACGATGGGGTTGGACAGGTAAGTCTCGTTCTGGTCGATGCCCTTGATGGCGGGCAGCATGCCCACGGGAACGGCGGCCAGGAAGTTGAGGTAATTGTCCTCCTGATACAGGTACTCGATGAAGGCCTGGCAGATCTCAGGATGCTCGGAATTCTTCCAGGTCACCAGAGGAATGTGGGGAGCCTCGGCGCTGTAATAGGGGTCGCCCTCCTTCAGAGTGGGCAGGGGAGCACAGGAGACATACTGCAGCAGGTCAGGGCGGTTGGACTCCACACCGCTGATCATAAAGCCGGAGTTGAAGTCAAAGGCCGTGGTGCCCTGATAGTACAGGGTGGCATGGTCGTTGACGGTGTAGTTGATGGTCTCGGCGGGGGAGCAGTTCTTATAAACCTTGACCCAGAAGTTGATGCCGTCAATAGCCAGGTCGCTGGTGAGGTTGGCAGTCAGATCGTCGTTGAGGAGGCTGCCGCCGCCGGAACGGACGTAGTAGTTGAGGTAACGGGTGCACAGCAGGTCGTTGGGGCTGCAGGAGAAGCCGCAGCCATACACGCCGTCCTTAGTCAGAGCCACTGCAGCGTCATAGAACTCATCCCAGGTCTTGGGGACCTCCAGGTTGTTGGCCTCCAGCAGGTCGGTGCGGTACCACATGACCTGAGCGTGGGAGTAATAAGGTACGCCGTAAGTAGCGCCGTCCATGGTCATGTCGGCCAGAGCGTTGGCAGAGAACAGATCCCGACCGATGGCGTCGATGGTGCTGTCCATGGGTGCCAGCACGCCGGCATTGAGCATTTCCACGACCTCGCCGGTGTTCTGGGCGGTACTGATGTCGGGCAGGTCGCCGGTGGTGATGCCCGCGTTCCACTTGGTGTTGAAGTCGCCCCAGGCCATAGTCTCAATGTTGATTTTTACGCCGGGGTTATCCTTCATGAACTGGTCGGCAGCCGCCTGGATGGCCTCCATACGGGCGCCCTGAGTAAACGAATGTCAGAAGGTGATTTCTCCGCTGAGCTCACCGCCGGAGCCAGATCCTGAGGGAGTGCCGGAGCCGCCGGAGGAGGTTGTGCCATTGTTACAACCAGCCAACAGGGAAAGGGAAAGCGCTGCTGCAAGGGAGATGCAAAGCAATTTCTTCATGTTCCAATCCTCCATTTCTGTTTTGTTTGCTTTCACTATGTTTACAGTATATATTGGAGGATATTATTTTACAATATGACAAACCACCTAATACTAGCATAATACAGTCATTATTTGCTCGTTTTATTTTGACTATTTTTTACAATCTATTTTTTAATATCCCATTTTCTATTGTGCGTTTTTCCTGTATGCCTGGGGAGACACCCCGAAGTTCTTTTGGAAGATCCGGGAGAAATAGTTTGGGCCCTCAAATCCAACCTGATAGGCGATGGATGATATCCGGTCGTTAGTCACCAGCAGCCGCCGGGCCGCCACCGTCAGGCGCAGGTTCTGAATAAAGTCGCTGGGGGATTTCCCGGTGTGCTTCTTAAACAGCCTGCGCAGGGTGGAGGGGCTGACATTGACCATCTGGCACAGCACCTCTGAGGTATAATGTTCGGTAGGGTGGGTGACGATGTAGTCCACCAGTACGTTGATCCGGGGGTCCTACCGGTAGGCCTCCAGGTCTTCCTCCTTTTGAAGAGTACGCTCAAAGGAATACTCCACCGTCGGCCGCTCCATGCGCTGAACATCCCCCGCCACCTGGTCCACCAGCCAGGCCACAATCAGCTCCAGATTCCCCCGGATGTGGAACACCTTGCTGGGGTTCTGGCTGGTAGCGTTCCGGTATACCTCCTGAAAGTGGCGCTCCATCTCATCCTGCTGGCCGCAGTTGTTTACCGTCTGGATACGGTAGTACTCCTGCAAAAAGTTGTCGGTAGCCAGCTGGGTAGTCACCTTAAACCGGATGCTGATAAACTCAAAGTAGTCCTCCAGAGCGTGACACTCCAGATAACAGCCCTCCGGGATATAGATGACCTGCTTCTCATGGACGTAAAAGCTCTTCCCGTTCAAAATAAATTCCGCGCTTCCTTTCAGGATATAACGCACCATGGTATATGGGATATAGCTGTTGGGATAGATCCATCCGGACCGGAATACATAGCGGTCTACATATAAAAAGTTAAACCGCATCGCCGTATACAGGGCGTGCTCGATCTCCACTTCATCTTCCCCCTTTTGTGTCAGGCCGCTTTTCTTCATTCTAGCATCTGCTGTATCGGAACTCAAGGCGGCTCCCATGACATAAAACGGGCATCCACACCGATTTTTGTGGGAATGGATGCCCGCTTTTCGATTTGCAGCAATCAATATTCTCTCTGTACGATCTTTTTCTCGCTAAGAATGGCCTCTATGCGTTCCACATTCTGTGTGGACTGCGGCGCCGTCCGCCGTCCCAGCTCCGCCACCAGAGCCTCAATCACCGCCATGAAAACCATATCTCCGCTGGGATGATTGACGGAATTGGTATCAACAACCGCCTGGGCAAACTTAATAATGGGGTTCAAGCTGGTGTTGGTTACCAACGCCACTGGGATTCCCAGCGAGTGGCAGTATTCTGCTACCTCGATGGTTTTCCTGGTACAGGGCCAGGCAGAAAACACCAGCAGAACATCCGTGGACTTCATCTTCAGTCCAACCCGGTCATAAATAAACTCCGTATCATTGCTCAGCTGAATCACCTGGGGGTGGAATGTGCTCAAGGAGTACTCGCAGTACAAAGCCAATGCCTTGCTGGAGCGCAGTCCGATGGTGAAGATACGGTCAGCCTGGAACAGAAGGTCCGAAATCGCCTGAAACTGCTGGGTATTGGATGTGGTACACAGATTCTGAAGAACTTGCATTCCATCGTTGACCACCCGGTAGAGCAGGTTGTTTCCATCTTCGGTCTCTTCGTTATGAAAGGTTTCTTTTAAGCTCAGGTACGACGTGGTTGTACGCATCAAAGATGCATCGAGCAGCTCCTTTTTGAACACGCTAAAGCTAGGACGTCCCAGCGTCTGAACCAACCGCATCACCGTAGTGGTACCCACACCTGCAGCTTGGGCCAGTTCCGCTACCGTCATAACGCCAACTTGCTTATAATTCAGCGCCAAATAGGTACAGAGCTTCTGTTGCTTTTTCGGCAGCAGATCCTTTATGCGCACGATTTCATCCAATATATTCTCGGCCATTAAAGATTCACTCCGCTCTTTTTTGTAGAAAAAAATGGGAAACGCTTACTATAGACACAGAATACTATGCTTCTTCTTCCGCGTCAATAGCAGCCGGCATTTATCTTAATAATCCTAACCCTCTTCCTTTCTTTCTTTTTTGTTCGGAATGCTTGTTCCTTTTTATTGTAAAAAGGAACAAAACAGGAGCATATATTCTGTATAAAAGAACAAATATTCCTTTTCTAATAAAAATAGGTTGACTTATTCCTTTTTGGGTGTAGAATATAGCCAAGGTTAAGACCTGATCCCAAACAAAATACAGCACTATATTCAGAAAGGAAGCTTTTGATTATGCAGCAGCGTGAAGTAATCTTCTACAGCGAAGGTACCAAGATGGTAGGTACCATTTACCTGCCCGATGACTACAAGGACGGCGAGAAGCGTCCCGGCATCATTGCCAACTCCGGCTGGACCGGCCTGAACAAGGTTTATCCTGCCATGTTTGCCCGCCAGATGACCAAGTTCGGCTATGTGTGCATGGGCTTTGACTACCGTGGCTTCAAGCCCTCCGGCGGCATCAGCGGCATGGATAAGTACACCACCCTGGAGATGGAAGTGGACGACGTGAACAACGCCGTGACCTTCTTCAAGCACCAGCCCGAAGTGGACCCCAACCACATCGCCCTGATCGGCTGGGGCGTGGGCGGCGCTGTCTGCGTCAATGCCGCTTATCGCGACAAGACCGTCAAGGCCGTAGCTACTCTGAACTCCTTCACCGATGGCCGCCGCTGGATGCGTATGGGCATGGGCAATGATAAGTTCTACAAGATGCTGCGCACCCTGGAGGAGGACAAGTATAAGCGGGTCAGCACCGGTGATCCCGTCCTGCGTCACCCCTATGAGTTCTATCCCAACATCGATGAGTCCGGTGATTTCTACACCGATCACACTCTGAAGGAGCTCAACGGCGGTCTGGAAGAGTCTATCGGCGGCGACTACCAGGAGCCCTTCCCCACCCCCATGTCCTCTGTCATTGCCGAGTCCTTTGTCCGCTTCAACGTACAGGACATTCTGCCCAAGCTGGCTCCTGACTGCGCTGTCTTTGTGGGCCACGGCAAGTATAATGAGCTGCATGACCGCGAGGAGGCAGAGGATGCCTATAAGCTGGCCAACGAGCCCAAGGCTTTGTACTACGTAGAGGGCAAGCACAACGAGTGGATGTTCGACGGCGACCCCAAACTGGAGGGTCTGTGCCAGGCAATGAACGATTTCTTCCTGGCTCATATCTGATTCATTGCTGTAAAACCAAAACTGAACAGATGAACGTGCCTCCGCAGATTTAATTTAATAATTAAGATGCGGAGGCACATTCTATCCGGCTGACTCTCTGAGCCTTGGAGAGAGACTAACAAAGGAGCGCGTAAAATGGAATATAACTACATGTCATTTTTAATGGATTTTTGCTTTATGTCCCTTTTGCTGGTCATTGCTCAGTTTTTAAGAGCAAAAATCAAATTTTTTCAGATGTTCTACATCCCGGCATCTTTGTTAGCAGGCATTATGGGGCTTTTATTAGGTCCTCAGTTTGCAAATATCATTCCTTGGAGCGGCCAGATTGGCTCGTATGCGTACATGCTGGTCTGTGTGCTTTTTGGCGGTCTGTTTTTGGGAAAAAAGGAGAAGATCTCGCCCAAGAAAATTTTCAATAAAGTGGGCGATTCCTTCTGTGTCAATATGGGCGCTGAGTTCTTCTGCTTTGGTATCGCATTGCTGGTCGGTGGCGCGCTTATTATGGTCATCTACCCCCAGGTGTTCACCGAAATTGCAGTTCTTATGCCTTCCGGATACTGCGGAGGTCACGGATATGCTTCCACGATCGGCACAGCGTTAAATAATCTTTTAGGCCGCACAGACGGTGTTGTCATTGGTCAAACATTTGCCACTATGGGACTTTTGACCGGTCTGTTTGTCGGCATTGCCTGCATCAACTATGCTACCCGCAAGGGGGCAACCCGTTTAGTGAAAAGCGCCCAGGCACTCCCCGAAGATTGCCGGACCGGAATCATTCCTGCGGAAAAGCAGGTCTCAATGGGCAAGGAAACTATCAATCCCATGTCTATGGATCCTCTTGCCTGGCACTTGGCGTTAACTCTAATTGCTACCTTGGCAGGCTACAAGTTTTATGACTTCTATAAACAGTACCTGCCTCAGATTGAACTGCCCGTTATGTGCTTAACCATGATTGCAGGTGTTATTTTACAGAGTATCTTAAATCACACCCCCTTTAAAGATAGTGTAGACGAGCACGTAGAAGGTCGGATTGGCAGCATGGTAACCGACTACTTGGTTGGTTTTGGTGTTGCCTCCATCTCCATTACCGTAGTTATGGAATTTATTGGTCCCATTGTTTTGCTGTGTGTACTTGGGGCTCTGACTTCTTTGACCCTGGTATTCGTTGTGGGCCGGAAGCTTTTCCGCAATTTCTGGTTCGAGCGTTCTATCTTCGTATTTGGCTGGACCACAGGCGTAGTGGCCATTGGCCTTACTCTGCTGCGTATTGTCGATCCCGAGGCAAAGAGCGGCACATTGAGTGATTATGGATACTCCTATACTCTCCAGTCTGTTATTGAGGTGTTTATCATTGCACTGGTCCCCATTATGGCAGTTTCGTACGGTTGTATTGCCACAGGTGCTGTGCTGACTGTAATTGCCTTGGCGCTGTTCTTAACCGGAGCTAAGGTCTTCGGCGTCCACAATCAAAAAATGGATGAGCTACGTGAGGGTGAGGCAGAAATTATTGCCACAATTACAAACAATTAACGTCATCCCTCTTTATACGGTGCTCACCCAACAACAGCGTAATATGCCGGATTTAAAACTGAATGATATGGGTCATTCAGAAAGAAAATAACAAAGGGGCGATCTGACCGATCGCCCCTTTATCTCTGGCCTAAATTGATAAGGAGGAAATCATGAACCAGAACAAATTACACCAGGAAGCAAAATCCTTGCTGGTAGGCGGTTATGATCTACATACCCACACCATTCCCTCCCATGTCTCCCGCTCCCTGGATGATTTTGAGCTGATTGAGCAGGCTACTCTCGCCGGGATGAAGGGAGTTATGATTAAGTGTCACTATGAACCCACCGGGGCCCGGGCGGCATTGGTAAACCGCAGGATGCCCACCGGAAGCGCAAAAGCATTTGGCGCAATTCCCTTAAATCACCCAGTAGGAGGAATCAATCCGTATGCGGTCCACAGCGCTCTGAAGATGGGGGCCAGTATGGTCTTTATGCCCACCCGCGATGCAGAAAATTGTCTTTTGTCCGGAGACATGCCCGGCGATTTCTTTCGTCGGCCCGGTATTTCCCTGTTGGATGAGTTCGGTTCTTTAAAACCGGAGGTATACGATGTGATGGATGTGGTCAAGGAGTATGATGCTGCCCTGGCTACCGGACACATCAGCACAAACGAAAGCGTAAAGCTTTGTGTGGAGGGACGTCGCCGCGGAGTACGTATGGTTTTGACGCATCCAGAGTGGGATCGTACAACAGTCTCTCCTGAAACACAAAAAAGTCTGGCCCAAATGGGGGTCTGGGTAGAAAAGTGCTGGTATAACGTAGGGGAAGGGAACTGCTCCATAGAAGAAATGGCGTCACACATCCGTATTGTCGGTGCAGAACACTGCTTTCTATCCACAGACCGGGGACAAGCCGGTCGGGAGGCCCCCGTCGAAGGAATGACTCGCTTTGTTTCTCAGCTACTGCAACAGGGTATCACGACGGACGAAATCCACACCATGCTATGTGTCGTTCCGGAGTATGTATTGGACATTCATAAATAGTGTATTTCTTTTATTCTATCGTTGTCATTTCGTATAGAAATAATTTATGACACCATACTCCCTCATCCTTCGGCTAGTCTCCTGTTTATCTATTGTATAGATTATCCGCAATCCGATTCAGTACACCCTGTAACTGACTATGCACTAAGAGGAGGACCGGATCCGTGAATAACAGCAATTCGACAGTCATGATTTTTGATGAGAACAACATCTGGAAAATTCTTTTTCGCATTGCGCCTCCCGTTATGCTGGCCCAGCTCATCCATGCCATGTACAATATCGTGGACAGCTACTTTGTGGGCAGATATTCCGGCGACGGACTGACCGCTCTGTCGGTAATTTTTCCAGTCCAGCTTATTGTCACTGCTCTGGCAGTTGGAACCGGGGTAGGCGTAAATACGCTGATGTCCCGGGATTATGCCAGAGGACGGGTACAGAGAGCAAACCGAACCGCCGGAACAGGCGCTGCTTTGGCGGTGATTAGCTGGGTCATATTTGCTGTACTGAGCAGCCTCTTTATGCATCCCTATGTGGCAACTTCCGCTGAGTCCCCGCAAGCAGTGGAGTATGCAGTCACCTACGGCCGCATCGTATGTATAGGCAGTTTGGGTGTTTTCTTGGAGAGCATCTGGAGCAAAGTACATCAGGCTGGCGGAAATATGCGCCTGCCCATGTTGGCCCAGATTTCTGGTGCACTGACCAACCTTTTGCTGGACCCCATCCTCATCTTCGGACTTGGTCCCATTCCTGCCCTGGGAGTGGCTGGAGCCGGCTATGCCACTGTGGCAGGCCAGGTGGTAGCCGCACTGATTACCTCTTCCGCTCTGCGCAGACCGCCAAAGCTGCGCGCCTTGAGCCGGTATGCCCGGCAGATCTATAAGCTTGGCTATCCCTCTATTTTTATGCAGATGCTGTACACCGTGTACATTGTGGCGCTCAACGTAATTCTGGCTGGCTTCTGTGATGAGGCAGTCACAGTACTGGGACTCTACTATATAAGGTGCAGTCGTTCTTCTTTATCCCCATGGCCGGACTTCAAACCTGCATTGTTCCCCTGTTGAGCTATACCAACGCCAAGGGAAATTACCGTCGCTGCCAAGCTGTACTGGTGGATGCCACTCTTCTGGCCATGAGCTTTATGCTGGTAGGAGTGGCCTGTTTTGAACTGATTCCCGATCGTCTGCTGTCTATTTTCTCTCAAGACGTCCGAGTTTTGGAGATCGGCGTCCCGGCCTTCCGTATCATTGGGCTGAGCTTTCTTCCCGCCGTTCCCTCCTTGATGACGCCGGTATTTTTCCAGGCCATCGGCAAGGCCATTCCTAGTGTGATTCTGGCTCTGACCCGACAGATTTTTTGCCTAATTCCAATTTTCTGGGGACTTTCCCAGTTTGGCCTGGGCTACTCCTGGGGCGCGTTCCCCATTGCCGAAACGGTAACCGGAAGTGTTGGCTTGCTGCTCTACCTGCGCCAGCGCAGAGAATGGCAGCTCTACGGCGCCAGAGACTCCAAGCAGAAGCAGAAAGGACGTATTTCCATGAAGATGATTACCGCCATTATCAGCAAGAAAGACTCGGACGAAGTGTGCCGTGCTCTCAGCGAGGGTGGATACTACTTTACGAAAATGGCCTCTTCCGGCGGATTCCTCAGCTGGGGCAACACGACACTGATCATTGGAACTGAAGCCGACCGGGTCAAGCCTGCCATTGAGATCATCCGTGCCAACTGTTCCAAGCGGGTAGAAAACATTCCGTCCACCATGCAGCTGCCCGCACATTCAGTTACTGCCAACACCGAGGTTGTGGTTGGCGGAGCCACTATTTTCGTCACCGAAGTGGAGGAATTTGAGAAAATTTGACCATTTTTTCAATTTCGGCATAAATCATGGCAATCATGCTGCCGCTGGACTATATTCTTTCCACCTCAAATTAAAGCAGATTTACTGGTGTCCGATCCTGTAAACGCGCAGAACGCTCAGCATTTTTGCCAAATTGAATCATTCAATTTTCTCTGTTTAAATATGCAGATTGCGATTGACACCTGTTCCAATCTCCGATATAGTAAATTTATCCGATATAGATAAATAATTTTCTAAAATAGGAAAGCGATGATTTTAGAATGGGGGAAAACAGCAGTTATCTGCAGACTGTGGGTCGATCCTTGGAAATTCTGGAACTGATCGGCTTATTTCCCGGGCTCACATTAAGCGAAGTGGCCCGACAATGCAATATGAGCACCACCGTAGTCTACCGGCTTTTATATACCCTTACTGCTTCTGGTTTTTTGCAGCAGGAGCCGGGAGGAAAGCGGTATTTTCTGGGTGACAAGGCGCTTCTCATTGGGGCACAAAGTCTGGATAACCGGGAAGTCAAGCGGATCGCCCAGTACTACATGTGGGACTACTACGAGCGCACCGGCGAACACTGTATTCTGACGATTCCCTGTGCTGGACGCAGTATTTGCATTGAAAAAATCGGTTCCATCCGGGATACTTCCAACTCTGTACGTTCCGGCGGGATCTATCCCATGCACAAAGGCGCCTCAAACCGTGTGCTGCTGGCCTTTTTGCCGCCCCATGAGCAGCAGCGTTATATGGATGGGTTATCCATGCACGGCTCTGCACGGCAAGCACTGGAAGCCAAGTTGGAGGAGATCGCCGCGTGCGGCTATGACTTCAGTGAGGGGACCCTTACTCCTGGCCGCTTCGGATTGGGGTTCCCCTTGTTTGACCGCAGCCGAAATCTCGTGGGGGCCATCAGCACAGGCGGCTATATCTCCGAGCTCACCGACCAGAGCAAGCAGACTCTGGTGCGCAAGTTTGGAGAGGTAGCGGAACAAATCAATCTGGCTATGGGTGCCTTTCCAAGTATGGAATAAAGCAAAACGGGCATGCGCCCGCTTTGTTTTCCTTTTGTTTTTCTGCATATAGAAAATATTTTCTTATTATTGAAACCTACGGCGCGTTGCGCCTTATTTTGCTCCCTGTGTTTTCCGAATATCGGAAACTATTTCCTATGTTCGTTCATTCCCTCACGAAAAGAGGGATGGAGGATAGAAGCATATTACCGAGGAGGGACCACAATGCAAACAAAGGAAGAACGCAAGAAGCAGTACAAACAAGAGACCTACATCTCGGCTTTTGAGCCCGGAACCTTGATCCCCGGAATTCTCATCGCCTTTTTGGTAGGCGCCGTATGTATGAACATCATCGGCAAATTGGGAACGACACCAAACACATCCCTGCTGGGAGCCATCGTAGCCATGCTGGTGGCCCGCATCCCCCTGAATGCCTGTCTGAAATACTGCAATCTGGAGCGCCAGAACTTGCTTCAGACCATTGCATCGGCAGCTGGATTCTCTGCTGCCAACTGCGGCTTTATCGCTGTGGCCATGCTTTTCCTGATGGGGGAGGCCTCCTCCATTCTGATGATGGGCATCGGATGTATGATCGGCACCTCGGTCTCTATCTACATCATCGGCCGCATCTATGACTCTGCCATCTTCCCCGCCCAGGGCGCCTGGCCTCCCGGAGTGGCTACCGCTACCGCCATTCAGGCCGGCGACGAGGGCGGCAAAAAGGGCCGCCGTCTGCTGGAGGGCCTGGTGGTCGGCGTTGTGGGCAGCTACTTCAAGCTGCCGGTGGCTGGCATCGGCATCGTATTTATTGCCGATATCATTGCCATGACCGGTCTGGGCATCGGCCTGATCCTCCGTGGCTACTCCGAGCAGCTCTTCGGCTTTAACATGGGTGCTTCCAACATCCCCTCCGGCGTCATGATCGGTGCGGGCATGGTGGCCCTGGTCCAGTCTATCATCACTGTGCTCCGCGGCCACAAGAGCGCTTCTGCCCAGAAGATGGAGATCACTGTCTCCCAGGACTCCGCCAAGAAGAGTCTCGCTTTGGCTCTGGGCCTGTTTGTGGGCGGCGCCGCCATTGTCGGTGCGCTGACCGGCATTTTCACCCAGATGCCTCTGGGCATGTCCGTACTGTGGGTGCTGTGGGCCGGCTTCTCCTCCGCCGTGGCCATGGTCCTGGTAGGCATGGCCGCCATGCACTCTGGCTGGTTCCCCGCCTTTGCCATCACCACCATTTTCATGACTCTGGGTATTCTCATGGGCTTCCCCGCTCTGCCTGTGGCCATCCTTACCGGCTATGTCAGCTCCGTCGGCCCCTGCTTTGCCGACATGGGCTATGACCTGAAGACAGGCTGGATCCTCCGCGGCAAGGGTGCCGATCCCGCCCGGGAGATCCAGGGCCGCAAGGAGCAGGTAAAGGTAGAGATGCTGGGCGGCATCATCGGCATCCTGGTGGTGCTGATGTTCGCCAACATGTATCTCTCCCAGGACATTATGCCTCCCATCAGCTATACCTTCGCCGCTGCCGCTCAGGCCGGCGCGAACCCCAGCCTGCTGCGGGAGCTACTGCTGTGGGCCATTCCCGGTGCGATCATCCAGATCATCTTCGGCACCAAGATGGTGGGCGTCCTCTTTGCCACCGGCCTGCTGCTGAATAACCCCATCTACGGCATCGGCGTGCTGCTGGCTGTGGTAGTGCGTCTCATCTTCGGCACCGAATTTATGGAAGTGCGTGACTCCGGTCTGATTGCCGGCGACGGCCTGTACGGCTTCTTCAGCAATCTCATCCGTTCTATGCTCATGTAACAGGTTTTATGATCTTGGAAAGGAAGCGGTAACCATGCAAACAAACTCCACCCGTCTCACTGCCCAGTCGGTAAGCTGGGCTGCCCTGGGAGGTTCCATCCTGGGCGGCGGCGGAGGCGGCTCGGCGGACACCGGCGCGCAGACCGGCAACCTGGCCGTTGAGTTCAGCGACCTGCACTTGACCCCCATTGACGCGGTAGACCCCGACTCCATCATTATAACTGCCTCTATGGTAGGCGCTCCGGCTGCCAAGGAGAAGTATGTCAGTCCCGCAGACCTGCTGCGCTGCGTGGAGCTGTTCACACAAAAAACCGGTCTGAAGCCGGGCGGCATTGTCACCAACGAAAACGGCGGCGGTTCCACCTTCAACGGCTGGCTCCAGGCCTCCGTGCTGGGCATCCCCTTACTGGACGCCCCCTGCAACGGACGGGCTCACCCCACCGGAGTTATGGGCAGCCTGAACCTTCACCGGGACCCCAGCTATGTCACCACCATGACCTGCGTGGGCGGCCGGGAGGAGCTGGGCCGCCATGTGGAGTGCACCGTCACCGGCTCCATCACCCACTGTTCCAAGCTGGTGCGGGCTTCCGCCGTAGAGGCGGGCGGTCTGGTGGCCGTGGTGCGCAACCCAGTATCCGCCCAGTTCCTGCGGGAAAACAGCGCTCTGGGCGGACTTTCCCACGCCATTGAAACAGGTCGGTGCTATGCGCAGGGCCTGGAGCGTTCCGTGGACTACGCCGTACATGCTGTGGCCGACTTTTTAGGCGGCCAGGTACTCACCCGCGGCACCGTAGAGGACTATCAGCTGCGCAGCGAGGGCGGCTTTGACGTAGGCACCGTAAAGGTGTGCGGCTATGAGATGTCCTTCTGGAACGAGTATATGACAGTGGACGGCCCCGATGGAGAGCGGATGGGCACCTTCCCCGACCTCATCATGACCTTTGACGCTCAGACCGGACGTCCCACCCCCACTTCTGATCTGGCGCCGGGGCAGGAGATCTATCTCATCCGCACCAGCTATCGCAACCTGAAGCTGTCCGCCCCCATGTTTGACAAGGAACTGCTGGCCGAGGTGGAGGGTATCATCCACCGCCCCATGCTGGCTCACGTTGATTTTTAATTCATTGACAGGAGGTTTTTCCCATGCTTATCAAGCAAGTAATTGAACTCATCGACATTCTCGATTCTCCCTCCGCCTCCGGCGCGGCCGTGGAGCAGTACCTGCGCGCCATCGATCCCCAGGCCAATATCGAGGTCTACGCCCTCCAGGGCCCCAAGGGAAAAACCGACATGGTGAAGGTGCGCATCCCCGGCACGCGGGGCAAGTCCTCCGGCGGCAGCGCTCCCACCATCGGCCTGCTGGGCCGTCTGGGCGGCCTGGGCGCCCGTCCTGAGCGTATCGGCTTCGTTTCCGACGGCGACGGCGCTCTGTGCGCCCTGTCGGTGGCTGCCAAGCTGTTGGACATGAAGGTAAAGGGCGACCATCTGGAGGGAGATGTGTTCATCTCCACCCACGTCTGCCCCAACGCCCCCACCCGTCCTCACACCCCCGTTCCTTTCATGGACTCCCCGGTGGAGATGGCTCAGGTCAACCGTGAGGAGGTCACCGACGAGCTGGACGCTATCCTCTCTGTGGACACCACCAAGGGCAATAAGATCATCAACACCCGGGACTTCTCCATCTCTCCCACCGTCATGCAGGGCTACATTCTGAAGGTCAGCAGTGACCTGGTGGACCTCATGGAGATCACCCTGGGCAAGCCCGCCCATGTCTTCCCCCTCTCCCAGCAGGATATCACCCCCTATGGCAACGACCTGTATCACCTCAACAGCATCCTGCAGCCCGCCACCGCCACCAAAGCCCCGGTGGTAGGCGTGGCCATTGCCACCCAGACCCCGGTGCCCGGCTGCGCCACCGGCGCCAGCCACTTTGCCGACATCGAGGAAGCCGCCCGCTTTATGCTGGAGGCCGCCAAGGCCTTTGGCCGCGGTGAGCTGTCCTTCTACGACAAGGAGGAGTTTGCCCGCATTCAGGCGCTCTATGGCGATATGAGTCATTTCCAGGGCTTCGGCAAACAATAACAGCTATGCGGCCCTGGTCCATCCAGGGCCGCATTTTGCAAAAAGGAGGGTCTTCTACTATGATCAAAGTGGGCGCTATCACCATCGGCCAATCTCCCAGAACCGACGTGACCCAGGACATTCTCCCCCTGCTGGGGGACCAGGTGGAGCTTCTCCAGGCCGGCGGTCTGGATGGGCTGACCCGGGAAGAGATCGAAGCCTTTCAGCCCGGCCCGGACGACTATGTGCTGATCTCCCGCCTGCGGGACGGAAGCTCCGCCGTCTTTGCCGAGCGTTATATCCTCCCCAGACTGCAAAATTGCATTGACCAGCTGGAGCAGCAGGGTGTAGAAATAATTCTGTTCCTCTGCACTGGAGATTTTCCTGCCGTATTTCACTCCAAGGTGCCTCTGATTTTCCCCTGCAAGGTTCTCAACGGCCTGGTGCCAGCTCTGGCCGGTCGAAGCAGGATCGCCGTTGTTACCCCCACGCCCCAGCAGGTGGCTCAATCGGAGAGCAAATGGAGGGAATATGTTTCCCAAGTCACCGTGATTCCCGCCTCTCCCTACGGAAGCCCCGAGGAGCTGGACCGGGCAGCCCGCCAGGCAGCGGAAATGGACGTAGACCTGGTGGTGATGGACTGCATTGGATACAGTGCAGAAATGAAAGCCAAGTTCCATGAAATTTCGGGAAAGCCGGTCATTTTGTCCCGCACCTTGGCCACCCGAGTTCTGATGGAACTGTTATCTTGAAAGCGAGGTATATTATGAATCTGGTAGAAATCGGAACCCGTGTACTGACGTCCTGCATGGATGTAAAAGCGGGGGAGACGGTACTGGTGGTGACGGACGACGAAAAGTTTCAGATCGGCCAGGCACTGTATCAAGCGGCAAAGGAACTGGGCGCGGATGCCATGCTGGTGACCATGTCCCCCCGTGAGGTCTCTGGGCAGGAGCCTCCCGCCTCCATTGCCGCCGCCATGAAGGCCGCCGATGTGGTACTGTGCCCCATGAGCACTTCCATCACCCATACCCGCGCCAAAATCGAAGCGGCAAAGGCCGGGGCGCGGATCGCCACCATGCCCAACATCACGGAGGATATGTTCCGTCAGGGCGCTATGACCGCGGACTACGATACCGTGATGGAGCTGACCAACCGGGTGACTGAGATGCTCACCCAGGCTTCCACCGCCCGCATCGAAAAAGACGGCCATGTACTGACTCTGGATCTGGCCGGCCGGCCCGGCATCCCCAGCCCCGGCGTGTACCGGGAAAAGGGCCAGGCCGGAAACCTCCCCTCCGGTGAGGCCTACATCGCCCCGCTGGAAAGCGGCTCCAACGGTTCTATGATCATTGACGGCTCCATGGTGGGCATCGGTCTGCTGGAGTCCCCCCTTCAGGTACAGGTCAAGGACGGAAAGCTACAGAGCATCCAGGGCGCAGAGGCCGAAAAGGTGGGCTTCCTGCTGAACAATGAGCGCAATGCCACCCTGTGTGAGCTGGGCATCGGCACCAACTACGCCGCCAGACTGACCGGCGTGATCCTGGAGGATGAGAAGGCCTATCAGACCGTGCACATTGCCTTTGGCACCAACATCGGATTTGGCGGAACAAATAAAGCGGACTGCCACATCGACGGAATCATCAAAAATCCCACGCTCTACCTGGATGATGTCCTGGTCCTGAAAGACGGCGCTTTCCAGATCTGAGAGGAGGTTGTCCATGGCGGTCGCACAGTTCACCCTTTGGGGCACGCAATGCCAATGGCTGATTGCCCGCTGCATCCTGGACAGCATTCTGTTCGCCCCCTACCTCTCCCAGGGAAAAATCCTGTTCAAAGGCTCCTCCACCGTCTCCTGTCTGACTGCGCTGTTGGCTGACACCCCTATGCGTATCTGCGGACGAATTACAAAAAACGGGATGAAACGATCCTACGCGGAGAGCCAGGGCGCCCATTTTCTGCTCTATGAGCGGGGAGAAATCCGAAATGTTGATTCCTGTCTGGAGCAAACCCTGCAAGCAATGGGACCTGATGATCTGTTTGTAACCGGAGCAAACGCACTGGATGCGTTTGGCCATGCCGCACTGCTGATCGGCAGCTCCGGTGGGGGCGGCTATGGGACCTGCATGCACTTCCTGTATACGGAAGGAATCCGCACCTTGATCCTGACCAGTGTGATGAAGCTCATCCCAGGGGATCTGACCCGCTTGAGCCCGCAGATTTCCAGAAAAAAGTGTGATTTTTCCTATGGCATGGCCTGCAGTCTTGCCCCCATACCGGGAGAAGTTCTGACCGAGGCCCAGGCCATTGAGTCCTATGCCCGTGTAAACGCTCTGGTTTTTGCCAAAGGTGGATTTTCCGGTGCAGAAGCCTCCGTAGCGATTCAGATTGAAGGGGAGCAGGAAGAAGTGGAAAAAGTCCTCCACCTGGTAGAACAGATCAAAGCCCTTCCGTCCCAGCCGCCTGTGGATGCAGACAGCTTAGCGGAATGCACCTATCCCTGTTCCGGCTGTAGCCAGCACCGCTCCTGCGCATACGCCAACAAGCAGACTATTTTTCATTCCATTAAAATGTCATGAAGGCAGGGGAGTATGATATGAAGAAATACAGAGTTGGCCTGATCCGCGTATTGACCACAGACGACACCCAGCTGATGCAGATGCACGGGGCGCTGATCGAACAGTATTTTCCCATGCTGCAGGTCGAATCCCGTTGTATTCCAGACCAGCCGGAGGGGATCCACGACGACCAGACTATGGCCTTAGGCGCTCCCAAGGTGGTAGCTATGGCAAAAGAAATGTGGCAAGAGGGCTTTGACGCGATCATTGTCAGCTGTGCCGGAGACCCCGGAGTTGCACAAGCGCGCCAGGCAGTTCCCATCCCGGTCATCGGGGCTGGGGAGAGTACCGCTGCCCTATGCATGTTCTATGGCAGCCACCCCGCTGTGCTGGGAATCACCGAGGATGTTCCGGCCGGTTATCAGCAAGTCTTTGGCGATCATATTGTAGATAACGCCCGCGGCAAGGGCGTAGAGAGCGTCCTCGACCTGATGACGCCCCAGGGGTATTCCGCCACCGTGGAGCAGGCACAGCGGCAAAAGCAGCTGGGCGCAGACGTCATCGCTCTAAGCTGCACCGGGATGTCCAGCATTCAAATTGCTCCGGCCCTGGAACGAGAAACCGGCCTTCCCGTGCTGGACCCTGTAATGTGCGAGGGTCTGATGACCCTCTTCGAACTGATTCGAAAAGACGCTCGAACCCAATGAACTATATTGGTCCAGCCCTTTTAAAAACAGAATATTCCCTCGGTGTTATACTCACTGTTATGAGCAATGTCTGAAAATATGAGGTGTTGATATGCATACAGTCTGTTCCAGTGATGTCCTGACCCAATGCAGCTTAGCCCAGGCAGAGTATCAGGATTGGATAAACCAAGGGCTCAAGCTGAACATGGCACGTGGCAAACCCGGCCGGCAGCAGCTGGACCTGGTTTCCGGCCTTCTCACCGCATTGACCGACCCCGCAGAGTGCTTTGACGACGGCATCGACGCCCGGAACTATGGCGAGATCGCCGGTTTATCCAGTGCAAGAAGTCTCTTCGCAGAGCTGCTTGGCTGTCTTCCTGAACAGGTATTCGTGGGCGGTAACTCCAGTCTGACCCTGATGTATGATACCATTGCAAAGGCCATGACGCACGGTCTTCTGCACAGCGAACGGCCCTGGAGTCAACAAAAGGGACTCAAATGGCTCTGTCCCGCTCCCGGCTATGACCGTCATTTCAAGATCACAGAATCTTTCGGATTTGAACTGATTACCGTGCCGATGACGCCGGAAGGCCCCGACATGGATGTGGTGGAACATCTGATTCAGGATCCGTATGTGAAAGGAATGTGGAACGTTCCGAAATACTCCAATCCGGATGGAATCGTCTATTCTGCCCAAACCGTCCAGCGCCTGGCCGCCATGAAACCTGCCGCTCCGGATTTTCTACTGATGTGGGACAACGCTTATTGCGTACATGAGTTTGAGGGGGAATTTCTCCCCTTTGCCGATATCATAGGCCTCTGCGCACAAAACGGAAATCCGGACATGGTATTTGAATATGCTTCCACCTCCAAAATTACCATCCCGGGTGCTGGTGTGGCATGCTTTGCCTGCAGCCAGGCAAATATGGAGTATATGCTCCGGCTGCTGGATGTCCAGGTCATCAGCTATGATAAGGTCAATCAGCTGCGGCATGTTCGGTATCTGAAAGACAAGGCCCATGTTTTAGACCTCATGAAGCAACATGCCGAGATTTTAAAGCAACGGTTTGATGTGGTAACAAGCACCCTGGAGAAGGAAATCGCACCCTTGGGTCTGGCCACCTGGAATCGTCCCAAAGGCGGCTACTTTGTCTCGGTAAACACTCTTCCCGGCCTGGCTAAACGCACGATTGAGCTCTGCAGGCAGGCCGGCGTGATCATGACCAACGCAGGGGCCACCTTCCCCTATGGCATCGACCCAAAGGATCAGAATATTCGCATTGCCCCCTCGTATCCCTCTGTGTCTGAACTTCAGCAGGCCATGGACGTATTTTGCTGCTGTTTAAAGTGCGCCGCCTTTGAACAAATGAGCCAAAACAGCTAACCCCTGTCTTCTCATTTTCCCTCTCAGTACACGCTATATTTTGAAAAAAGCGTACCGGATCATCTTTTCCGGTACGCTTTTCTCTCTTTTGGTCGCTATATCGTCTGCTGTCAGCAGCAGACACTCTTCCCGCCAAAGGCCGACAGATACTCCGCCAGCGCAACTGCTTCCTGCTCCACTTCGTCATAAAAGCGGGCAATATGGAAGCCATCTGCCGCTCCATGGTGAATTTCAAAGGAGAGGGGCATCCTCATGCGGCCGCCGTCCAACTCCGCTTTTCCCCAGCTGATCATGGGCGCCAGAAACAGGCCGTCCCCGCAGAGGTTAATATCCAAGGCAGAATACTTGAGCCACGGCAGGCAGGAGACGCAGAATGTATTCTCCGGCATCCCCGGCACACGGTAGCCTCGGTACTCCTTGCCCGCCGCGATATCTTCCTGGCACCCGCGGTAGAACGCTTCAAAGTCCGGCTCCCATCGGGACCAGATGCAGGTAAAGGTCTCGTCCTCTTCGTGAAAGACCAAGTGGGAGGGGAGGACCTCATCCCACTGCACCAGCTTTTCCTCCTCAGGCAGATAGGCCAGCTTGAATCCGCCGTGCCGGTTGATCACCTTGCAGATCACATATAAAAAGGCGATATAAAAGCTTCTGCCGCAGGTTTTTGCCGCAGCCCGAAGCTGGGTGACGTCCACGTCCTTTGTGATGGACACAAAGCACTTCGCCTGTTTGGTAAAATGGAGATAGTGCTCCTTGCGGGGCCAGGTCTCCAGATCGATCTCTTGATAACCCATGGTCAATTCTCCTTTAGAAAAATACTGTATTGGGGCTCTGCCTGCCCGTCCCGCTCCTTGGGGAAGACCTCCACAAAAGTCTTATAAAAGTCGTATAACTCTCCATCTTCCCGGGCACACAGCAAAAACCTGCTGATAACAGCTCCCGTCCGGTACGACTTCTGGATATGGGCAAGCTGCTGCAGGTTATTTTTGTAGGGCTGGGTATGTTCTTCTCTCATCAGGCATGCGGCATAGGTGCCGCCGCAATTCTGCCACAAAATCTGCTCGGGCGGGAACTGGTCCAGCTGCTCTGTCGGCACCGTCAGTCCCCGGTGCTCCTGCTGCAAACAACAGGAGTGCTGTACCCGGGAATAGAGATACGGATTTCCGATGTACTGGCGCAGCTTGTCCTGCTCAATCAGGTCAAAGGAGACGATACATTCCGTATCAATATCCTCAATGGCGTAAGGCCGCGTTCTTAACCGCTCCACCTCGTCAATGGCCGCCAGATGGCAGCGTAGTTTTTCCATCCGTAGCCGCACCTGCTCCTGCAATGCCACCAGTTCGCCCATTTTCTCCTCCAGCAACTCCCTGTGCTGACCGGGCGTTGTTTGTTCCATGTCCCGAATCTGCTTGAGGGGGAGCCCCAGGCTCTTATAAAACACAGCATCGGAAATGGCCATCAGGTCGGATACGGAATAGGTCCGGTACTGATTCTCCTTATTTTTGTCCGGCGCTAAAATCCCACATTCTTCCCAATACCGCAGCGTGGATGGGGCCAGATCAAAAAAGCGGGCAATCTCTCCAATTTGAAACGTTTTTTCCATAACATCACCTATCTCAGTGGTTGTTATCGTATCATATGTCCTCTTGACCTTCAAGGGCCTTGAAGGTTTACAATGACATCCGGAGGGATTGGAATGGAAAAAACCTTGATATTTTCTTCTGCAAGTGAGGTCCGGTTTCGCGCGGTTCTGCGTTTTATCGTCCCAACCTACCTGACTTCCTTGTTCAATACATTATATACCATTGTGGACGGCATTTTTGTCTCCTCCTATGTTGGCACCAACGCGCTGGCTGCCATCAACATCGTATACCCCATTGTTAATGTGCTGTACGGCATCGCCCTGATCTTTGCCACCGGCGGCAGTGCGGTGGCCGCTCTGCTCATCGGCTCCAGGAGAGAGGAGGAGGCCAACCGTGCCTTTTCTGTCAGTCTTATTTGTTCTCTTCTTCTGGGATGCGGGATCTCCCTGCTTTTTGGACTGAATCTGTCTCCTGTGCTGGACTGGCTGGGGGCTACCCCCGCCACCATGGCAGACTGTCAAACCTACGCGATCTGGTGGTTGATGGGCGCTCCGCTGGTCATCGGCAAGGAATTGTTCACCTATTTCATTCGGGTGGACGGAGCGCCTACATACAGCTTTCTGACCGCGCTGGCCGGCGGGATCTGCAACATTGTGCTGGACTATCTGCTGGTGGCCCGGCTGAACATGGGCATCCAGGGTGCTGCCGCAGCCACTATTCTTGGACTGCTTCTTTCCTTCTGCATGGGCATATTCTATTTTGCCGCGCGGAAAAAAATCTTTCGTTTTACTACCCGCGGTCTGACGGCCTCTCTGTCCTGCCGCTGTATGGTCAATGGCGTCTCAGAATGTGTCAATCAGCTGGCCATTGCCATTACCACAGTGGTATTTAACCGCACCGCCATGGTCTTCGCCGGAGAGGACGGCATTGCGGCGGTCTCCATCATCATGTATCTGCAATTTTTGGTCATCGGCATCTACTTTGGGTTCTCCATGGGTATCGCACCGCCCCTTGGCTACGCCTACGGTGACGGACAGCGGGATGTCTGCCGGGTTTTGGAGTCCTATGCCCGGCGCTTCTTTACGGTTGCTCCCTTTGTTTTATATGCCATGACCTATTTTCTGGCTCCGCTGGGGGTGAGCTTCTTTGCCCAGCCGCAAAGCAGTGTCTACACTCTGGCTGTCTCCGGGATGCGGCTGTACGGACTTGGCTTTCTCTTCTCGGGCATCAGCATCTTCTGCGCCATCCGCTTTATGGCCTATGGAAAGGGACACCTGTCCGGCATCATCACCTTCCTGCGCTCCTTTGCCCTGCTGCTTCTGTTTTTGACGTTGCTCCCCAAGCTGCTGGAACTCAACGGCGTCTGGCTTGCGGTCCCCTTTGCCGAGGTTTTAACCCTATTGGTTGCCCTGGGCATCACATATTTCGACGAAAAGCGTGGAGAGGAATAAGTACCTTTCCGCATCATACGGCCCGCTGCAATCCGCAGCGGGTCTATTTTTGTATCTGTAAACTTGCTCCATGGGACCTTGCATAATTTTTTTGGCTGAAATTATTCAAGTTGCACAAACAATTTTAAATTACAATACAGCATTTGAAAAATTGCACTATAACCATACAACTTTATCGTATTTTTCTTAAGACTTGTTGAATTATGCAGCCCTCAGATGGTAAATTAAATACAACAGGCGCGATATGATGCCTAAAAACTGGATAAATGATACAAATTGAAAAGGAGCGAATAGAATGAAAAAGCGGCTACTTAGTATGACTCTTGCAATGGCCATGACAGTTGGACTGCTTGCCGGCTGCAGCGGCGGAAACGGCGGCAGCTCCGGTTCCGGTAAGAGCTCCAGCTGGAAGGTCACCTGCCCCTGGGCCCCCTCCGGCGTGGCAGCCATGGTCAGCCAGAAGACGGCGGCGAAATCCACCCAGTATTCCGACAACATCACTCTGGTGGCCGAGGCCATTGCCGGCGACGCCGCCACCGTAAACACCTGGGTCATGGATACCAAGGCCAACGCCCCTGAGCTGGTCTTCGTGGGTGAGGGCCTGCTGTCCATCACCTCCATCATCGATCCCGCCAAGCTGCAGTTCACCCAGGACGATTTCGTCTTCGTGGAGAACCTGTATTCCTCCATCTTCGTTCTGTCCGCCGAGGCCAGCCTGAACATCAAGACCATCGCCGACCTGGAGGCCTATGTGGCTCAGGGTAATGAGATCAGCGTGGCCGTCAACGGCGCTGTGGGCTCCGAGGCCTTCCTGGCCGCCTCTCTGTTCGGCAAGATGGGCGCCGGCGACAAGCTGAAGCTGGTTGCCTACCAGTCCGCCGCCGAGGCCGCCCAGGCCGTGGCCAAGGGCGAGACCCAGTTCGCCGTCTCCCACCAGTCTCAGATCCTGGAGACCTATCAGCAGGGCGGCGTGAACATTGTGTGCGCCTTTGATGAGAAGGCCATCGAGAACGGCCCCTTCGCCGGCGTCGAGGGCGTAGGCGAGAAGGGTTATCCCTACTTCCGCAACCGCTGCTTCATCATGGCCCGTGCCGGTACCGATGAGGAAACCGTGGCCCAGCTCAAGGAGCTGTACGACAAGATCCTGGCCGACGAGGAAGTGGTCACCTGGCTGCAGGACACCATGCTGCTGGAAGTTGACACCATGAGCCAGGACGACGTGAACGCCCACGTGGAAAATGTAAAGAGCATCGTCAACGAGTACAAGGATCTCGTTGCCGGCTGATCCTGCCAATCCGTAACAATTCGGGGATGGGATGGGTAAAATCCCTCCCATCCCCTTTTTCTGTGATTTTGGTGTGTGAAGGAGGTTTCTGAATGAAATGGGTCAATGAATTTCACGCCCGCATGGACCGCTGGGGAGAGCGCCTGAGCAAAAAAGAGCTGCGTATCCCGGTGGACCTCACCGTGGGCGTGCTGTTTTTCCTGTTTGCCCTGGCCATCCTGTATGTCCTGCCGCAGCAGGTGGCCATCTCGGAAAAGGACACCGTCAACGGCCGGGCTTTCCCCACCTTGCTGATGGTGGTCATGATGATCTGCTGCGCCATGCTGGTGGCCAAGGAGATTTATAAGCTCATCACCAAGCAGCCTTTGAACTGGAAGGTCATCAACCTGCAGACCGAGCTGAAAGCTCTGGTCATTCTGGCCATTTTGGTGGTGACCTATCTGCTGTGCCGCTACACCGACCTGTTTGTGGTGGGCGCCATCTTCTGCTGCCTGGGCTTTTTGGTCTATTTCCGCTGTAAAAAGCCCTCGTACTATGTCATTACCCTGACCCTTGCGGTAGCCATCTGGGCGGCCTTCCGGTTCGTCCTGCATGTGGACTTTTAAACGAGAGGAGGCCATCTTATGCTGCAATATATCGTTCCGGCCACCGGCCTTCTCTTCACGCTGGAAAATATCCTGTGGATCAACATCGGCGTATTTGTGGGCTCGGTCTTTGCCGCTATCCCCGGTTTGAGCGTCATTTTGTGCGTCATCCTGTTCCTGCCGGTCACCTACACCATGACCGCCATCCCCGGCATGATGTTCCTGCTGGGCATCTACTGCGCCGGCGGCTACGGCGGCAGCGTGTCCGCCATCCTCATCAACACCCCCGGCACCCCCCACGCCGCGGCCACCATGCTGGACGGCCACCCGCTCTCCCGCCAGGGCCGCACCAAGGCGGCGCTAAAAATCGCCCTGTACGCCTCCACCTTCGGCGGCGTGTTCTCCGCCCTGATGCTGCTGTTCCTGGGGCCCCAGGTGGCCAAGATCGCCGCCCAGCTGGGCACCGCCGAGTACTTCATGGTCTGCGTCTTCGGTCTGACCATCATCGCCGGCGTGTCGGGCAAGAGCATCATCCGTGGTCTGGTCTCCGCCTGCCTGGGTCTTCTTATCTCCTGCGTGGGCACCGACCCCATGACCAGCTATGACCGCTTTACCTTCGGCATCCCCCGTCTGTACTTAGGCCTGGACCTGGCTGTGTGCCTCATCGGTCTGTTCGCCTTGGTGGAGATCCTGGCCAAGGCGGAAAAGAAGCTGGGTGAGTTGCGCCTGGATACCGCCAAGATGCACGACGACGGCAAGATCACCCGTCAGGAATTCAAGCGGATGATCCGCCCGGTGCTTATGTCCTCCCTCATCGGCGTGATGGTGGGCATCGTCCCCGGCACCGGCGCCTCCGAGGCCTCCTGGTTCAGCTATAACACCGCCAAGAACCTGTCCAAGCACCCCGAGGAGTTTGGAAAGGGCTCTGTGGAGGGCATTGCTGCCGCCGAGTCGGCCAACAACGCCGTCACCGGCGCCACCCTCATCCCCCTGCTCACCCTGGGCATTCCCGGCGACGGCACCGTGGCCATCATGCTCTCCGCCCTGATGATCAACGGCCTGAATCCTGGATTGTCCCTGTTCACCACCGACGGCGACATTATGTACGCCATTATGCTGGGCCTCATTCTGGTCAACATCTTCATGCTCATCCAGGGCAAGTTCCTCACCACTCTGTTTGCCAAGGTGGTCTCCATTCCCCAGGAAATCCTCACCCCCATCATCGTGATCTTCTGCTTTGCCGGAGCCTACTCCGTCAACGAGAACTACTTTGACGTGGCGGTGGCCCTGGTGTTCGGCGCTCTGGCCTGGGTGCTGCGCAAGCTGGACCTGCCTCCCGTGCCCATCCTGCTGGGCCTGGTGCTGGGCCGCATGACCGAGACCAACTTCCGCCGGGCGCTGCTCATCTCCAACGGCGACGCCAGCATCTTCCTCCAGAGCATTTACTGCAAGATTTTCCTGGCCCTCATCATCATCGCTGTGGCCGCCATCGTCCGCGGCAAGCTGAAGGAACAAAAGGCCGCCAAGATTGCCGCCGCGGCCCAGAAGGAGAACGACTGATATGGCATACAATATCATCTTTTACTTTACCGACCAGCAGCGCTGGGACACCTGCGGCTGCTTTGGCCAGTCTCTGAACATCACCCCCAACCTGGACCAGCTGGCCCGGGAGGGCGTGAAGTTTGACAACGCCTTTTCCCCCCAGCCGGTGTGCGGCCCCTGCCGCGCCCTGTTCCAGACGGGCAAATACCCCACCGAGACGGGCTGCTTCCGCAACAACATTATGTTGCCCTCCAATGTAAAGACCCTGGGCAGCTACATTGAGGAGGCGGGCTATGAGACCGCCTACATCGGCAAGTGGCATCTGGCCAGCGACGGCGAGCTGGAGAAAAAGCCCACCATTGACCACACCATCACCGCCATCCCCAAGGAGCTGCGGGGCGGCTACACCGGCTTCTGGCGGGCGGCCGACGTGCTTGAGTTCACCTCCCACGGCTACGACGGCTATGTCTTTGACGAGAACAACAACCGCATCGACTTCAAGGGCTACCGGGCCAACTGCATGACCGACCTGGCCCTGGAGTTCTTTGACCAGTACGACAAGCAGAAGCCCTTCTTCATGACCATCTCCCAAATTGAGCCCCATCACCAGAACGACCGTGGCCACTATGAGGGCCCCGAGGGCTCCAAGGAGAAGTACAAAAACTTCATTCTGCCCCACGACCTGGAGGTTTTGAAGGGCAATGCCGCCGAGGAGTACCCCGACTACCTGGGCCAGTGCGCCAGCCTGGACGAGAACCTGGGCCGGCTGGTGGAGCGTTTGAAGAAGGAAGGCCTGTACGACAACACGGTCATCATCTTTGCCTCTGACCACGGCTCCCACTTCCTCACCCGCAACCGGGACAGCCACCTCAACGGCTACGACGACTATAAGCGTACCTGCCACGACGGCGCCCTCCACGTACCCCTGGTCATCGCCGGCGGCCCCTACAAGGGCGGCGTGGCGGTGGAGGAGCTGGTCTCCACCGAGAGCCTGCCCAAGACCATTCTGGCCCTGGCGGGCGTGGATGTGGGCGAGGCCATGATTGGGGAGAATCTCCTTGACGTGGTGGAAAAAAGAACGGATAATAGACCTAATCAGGTGTTTGCCCAGATCTCCGAGAGCCGGGTGGGCCGCTGTGTCCGCACCCCGGACTATCTCTATTCCGTGTACGCCCCCGGCGTCAACGGCGGCGAGGCCGCCGCGTCGGACACCTACGCCGACGACTTCCTCTACGATCTGAAGGCCGACCCCTGGCAGCTGAACAACGTGGTGGCCGACCCGGCCTATGCTCAGGCCAAGGCAGACATGCGCGCTTGCCTGCTGGACTGGATCGAAAAGGCGGAGGGATACCGCCCCACCATCACGGACTGAGGAGTGGGTTTGTTTGGCGGGCTCCGGGAAAAAGACAGAAGAGGTCTACCGCTGGCTGATGGCCTACATCGACGAGAACAAGTTTTCCGGCAACCTGAGGCTGCCCTCGGAAAACGCACTGTGCCGCCGGTTGGACATGAGCCGTGAGACGGTGCGCGCCGCTCTGGATCGCATGGCCCAGGAGGGGCTGGTGCGGCGTGTCAAGGGCAGCGGCACCTACATCAACAAGGAGATCGCCCTGTCCCGGGAGCTGGGCATCGGCTCCGCCCCGCTGAAAATCGGCCTCATTCTCCAGGGCCAGGACACCAACGCCAACTCCGAGCTGCTGGAGGGCATCAAAAGCGTGCTGCCTGCCGACCAGGTGGACCTGCGGGTGTTCTTTACCGACAATAAGTTCTCCAATGAGCGCAGTTGTCTCCAGGCGGTGGTCCACCAGAATTTTCAGGGGTTCATCATCGACGGGGTGAAGGCCAGTCTGCTAAACCCCAACCTGGACTGCTATAAGGAGATCTATCGGCGGCATATCCCGGTCATCTTCTACAACAACTACTACAAAAATCTCCGCTGCCCCCGGGTCATTGTCAACGACACGGAGTGCGCCGACCGGCTCATCGGCCTGCTCATTGAGCGGGGCCACCGGCACATCGCAGGCATCTTTGTCTACGACAACTACCAGAGCATTGAGAAGTTTCAAGGTACCGCCGCCGCCATGCAGAAGCGGGGGGTGGAGTTCCAGGACGACTACATCAAGTGGTGCGTCTCCAACGAGGCCCACGACCAGCGCTTTGCTCGCTTCATCGACCGTTTCTTGAAGGGGCTGCCCAAGTACACTGCCATTGTGTGCTGCAACTACATGATTTACCGCCTGGTGCGCCGGGTGCTGGAGGAGCAGGGCAAGCGGGTGCCGGAGGACTGCTCTCTGGTGTGCTTTGACTACTCCGGGCCGGACTGGGAGGCAGAGGGGATCACCTGCTCCGTCCACCAGGGCAGGCAGATGGGCCGCCTGGTGGCCACCCAGCTGATGACCATGATCGAGCGCCGGGACTGCGACGACAAAAACTACACCTACGTTATGAAGCCCAAAATTTATGAGGGCACCTCTATCCGAACCTTGTAAAAAAGCTCTGAGCGGCCCCACAGGAACCGCTCAGAGCTTTTGCTTATCGCAGGGCTGCCGCCGCCTGGCGCAGGCGGGGCAGGGCATAGTCGAAAAATTGCTGGAAGGCGGGGCAGTAGTAGTTCTCCCCCTGGGGACCAAAGACCGTCCAGTCCCGGGGACAGCCGCCCCGGCAGATGGCCAGGTAGGGGCACTGGGCACAGCCCTCCGGGCGGGTGCGGCCCCGCGCCAAAAATTCCTGGCTCCGGGGGCTGTTCATAGCCTGCGTCACTCCGGTCTCATTGATATTTCCTAAGTACCACTCATCCAGCACAAAGAAGTCACAGGGGTACAGGCTGCCGTCTCCCTCCACCACCAGGTAGCTGCCGCAGGCCCCTGACGCCGCGCAGGTGCTGGGCGGCATCCCGGCCAGAATACGCAGATAGTCGTCAAAAAGGCGGATGCTTACATAGCGTCCTGCCTGCCAGTCCCGGTACCAGCAGTCAAACAGGCCGCACAAAAAGTGTCCGTAGCGCTGAGGGGAGAGTGAGTAGGGCATGCTGCCCCGGGGAGCCTCCAGAGGGTCCAGGCAGGGGATAAACTGAAGGGGATGATTGCCCAATTTGTTCAAAGACTGGTACACCTTTTGAGGGCTGCGGGCCATGGGCCCAGTGACCACACAGAGAAGGTTTGTCTCCACCCCCGCCTTGTCCAGTTCATGTAAGGCCGCCACCGCCCGGTTCCAGGTACCCTTGCCCTGGGGGTCCACCCGCAGAGCGTCGTGAAGGTCCCGGGCGCCGTCCAATGAGAGACCCACCAGGAAACGATTGGCCCGGAAAAACTCCGCCCACTCCGCCGTGACCGCCATGCCGTTGGTCTGGATGGAGTGGTTCACGGTAACGCCGGAGGGGATGAGCTCCCCCTCCATGGCCACAAAATCCCGGAAGAAGTCCAGCCCCGCCAGGGTGGGCTCGCCTCCCTGGAAGGTGATCTGAATGACGTCCCCAGACTCAGCCGCCTGGGCGGCGGCACGCAGCAGGTGCTCTGCCGTCTCATGGGACATGATGCCCATGCTCTGGGTCTCCCGACACTGGGCCACATCCTCATAAAAGCAGTAGCGGCAGCGCAGGCCGCACAGGCTGGAGGCCGGTTTCACTAAAAAGGTAAGCTGTTTCATGGTCTCCCCTCCCTGAGGCTTTTACTTAGTATACCAGATTCACAGGGTTCAGCCAATGGTTTGCAGCACCAGTCCCACCAGCAGGTTGCCCACGCCGCACAGCACCATCACCAGGATGGGGTTCCATTTCAGCCCCCGCAGAGCGGCAAAGGCGGCGGCAAACAGCACAAGGCCAACCCAGTTGACATTGACAATGGCCATTTCTGCGCCGCCAAAGACCACCTGGAGCAGGATGGACAGACCCGCCGAGGCGATGAGAGCCACCACTGCTGGGCGCAGGCTGGCCAGTACGCTCTGGAGAATAGACAAATTTTTATACCGATAGTAGATAAAAGCCAGCAGCGAGACGATAAACAGGGACGGAAAGATGCACCCCAGGGTAGCCACCAGCGCTCCGGGCAGCCCTGCAATGCGGATGCCCACAAAGGTGGCCGAGTTGACGGCAATAGGGCCGGGGGTCATTTCCGCAATGGTGACCAGGTCGGTAAACTCGTTCATAGTGAGCCAACCGTGAAGCTGAACGGTTTGGGCCTGAATGAGGGGCATGGCGGCATAGCCGCCTCCCACAGAGAACAGGCCGATCTGGAGGAAGCTCCAGAAGAGCTGCAAGTAAATCACTGGAGTTCCCCTCCCTTCTTCCGCTGGAGCATGGCAAGCACCACACCCAGCAGTCCGGCGGCCAGAATGATGTAGATCACGTTGACGCCGTAGACAAAGGTGGCGATAAAGGCAGCTGCCATTACCACCATGTGGATGGAGGACTTGGTCTTCACCACGTTGGCTCCCAAGCCCCACACCACGTCCAGAATGACGGCCGCCACGCCCGCCTGCATTCCCTTTAAAACCAGCGCCACATAGGGATTGGCGGCAAAGGCGGCGTAAAAGAGGGAAATCACCGACAAAATGGTGATGGGGGGCAGCACGGTGCCGATGACCGCCGTGACCATGCCCAGAAATCCTCCCACCCGCCAGCCAACCAGGATGGCTGCGTTGACGGCGATCGCTCCCGGGGAAGACTGGGCCAGAGCGGTGAGATCCAGCATCTCCTGCTCATCGATCCAGCCCAGCTCATCCACAAATTTCCGCTTCATAAAGGTAATGATGACAAAGCCTCCCCCAAAGGTGAAGGCACTGATATACAGCATACTGAAAAACAGCTTTAATAAGGTCCCTTTTTTGTCCTCCCGCGCCATAGCATCCCGCTCCTTTCCCCTCCATTATATCTGCCCGGGATGAATGAGTAAAATGCTATCTTTTTATCAGATCCATAATGAAATCAGCATGAAAAGAGGTCCAGGCCATGACGCTCCGCCATATGAAAATTTTTCTGGCCGTCTATCAGACTCAGCACATCACCAAGGCCGCCCAACAGCTGCGCATGACCCAGCCCGCCGTCACCCGGGCCATCCAGGAGATCGAGTCGTACTACGGCATCCGTCTCTTTGAGCGCATCAACCGCAAGCTCTACATCACCCAGACCGGTACCATGTTTTACACTTATGCGGTCCACATTGTGGATTCCTTTGACCAGATGGAGAAGGGCCTGCGGGACTGGGACCAGCTGGGGCTTCTCCGGGTTGGGACCACCATTGCCCTGGGTACCGACCTGCTGCCCCGGGTGCTGGTGCGCTTTCAGCAGTCCCATCCCAATTTGCAGATCCGTTCCGTGGTGTCCAACGGCGCGGCCCTTCAGCAAGCTCTGCTGGACAACGAATTGGACTTTGCCGTGATGGAGGGAAGCGTAGGGCAGGAGGAGCTGGCCCGACGGGCCATTGCCCCCGACCGGCTGGTGCTCATTCTGCCGCCGGACGATCCCAGAGCCGGTCAGGAACGGCTGGAGCTCAAGGATCTGGCCCAGGATTCTTTGCTGCTCCGGGACAAGGGGAGCGTAGGACGGGCCTTTGTGGAACGGGTCTTTGCCATGCATGAACTGCCCTTGGTGCCCACCATGGAGAGCGTGAGTACCCAGGCCATCATCCAGGCGGTACATCTGGGGCTGGGTATCTCCTTTCTGCCGGAGCGTCTGGTAAGCGGTGCTGTCCAGTCCGGCTTGGTGGCAACCAAGGAGCTGTGTGACGAAACCTTTGAGCGGGAAAACTATATTGTCTGGCACCGGCACAAGTTTTTGACCTCCTCCGCCCAGGAACTGATGGACTGCTTTGATCAGATGAGTGGGGAGCTTCCGATAGCCACTGGATCTACTACATCATTATGGAAGCCACCAACAGCCACGATTGCACCGCCGCTTTCAGCGGCAAGTCCTGAAAATAACATTTATCGTTAAAACTTTACATGATGAAAAATAAGAACAGGGCTTTGCACACACCTAACTGTGCAAAGCCCTGTTTTACTGTTTGAATCTCTCAGTATTTCGTCTCCGGGGTAATGCTTTTGCAGTCTGCCCCCAGATAAGATGCAATCTCGTTGCGCACCTCCATAAGTTCCGGCACCAGCGCATTGATACGCTCATCGGTCATCCGGCTGATAGGTGCGGAAATGGATAGGGCGTGGCTGACATTTCCTTGCCAGTCCGGAATCGCCGCCGCCACACAGCGCACCCCCAGCTCGTTCTCCTCGTTGTCCAGGGCATAGCCCTGGCAGCGGATCTCATGGATCTCCCGGAGAAAAGCCTCCTGCCGCACAATGGTATGGGCCGTATAGCTCTCATGCTCTGTTCCCTTCCAGTAATCCACCACCTTGCTGTCCGACTGAAACGCCAGAATGGCCTTTCCCATCCCGGTACAGTACATGGGGCGGCGCATACCGATCCGGGAGACCATGCGGATGGCGCCGTGGATGCTCTCTACCTTATAAATATAGACCACTTCATTGCCGTCCCACTCCACCAGGTGGACCGTCTCTCCCGTGCGGCGGCTCAGCCGCTCCATAGGCTCCCTGGCCAGCTCCACCACATCCAGATTCTGCTGCACATAGTCGCTTAGCTCACAGATACGCATTCCTGCTCGGTACACCCCGTCGCCCATTTTGCGCACATAGCCCCGCTCTGCCATAGCCGTTAGCATACGGTGGACGGTGCTTTTATGCAGGCCGGTGAGCTCTGTGATCTGGTGAATCGCCATACCTCCAGGGCTCTTGCACAGCAGTTCCAGCAGTGTAAACGCCCGGTCCAGAGACTGAACGCCCCCTTTTTCCATGCCAGGTTCCTCCCTTGTTTTATAATATGAAACTATGTCCCAATTTTAACTGTTTCCCACAGTTTGGGCAAGTGATTTTTTGCACAATCGCCATCTTGTTTTTTATTTGGCATGGCTTATAATTAAAGTGCAAATTACGGGACACCGTTTCATATTATGAAATATAGGAGGAAATGTTTATGACCGAACTGCAGAAGCGCTTTTTCTCCATTGGCATCATTCCTGTCATTGCCATTGACGACGCTGAGAAAGCGGTACCTCTGGCCCGTGCTCTGGTAAAGGGCGGCCTGCCTGCTGCCGAGGTTACCTTCCGCACCGCTGCCGCCGAGGAAGCTATCCGCCGCATTGTTGCCGAAGTGCCCGACATGCTGGTGGGCGCTGGTACCGTGCTCACCAAGGAGCAGGCCGACCGGGCCATTGCCGCCGGTTCCCAGTTTATCGTCAGCCCCGGCTTCAACCCCGAGATCACCCGCTATGTTCTGGACAAGGGTGTGGTCATGATGCCCGGCACCGCCACTCCTGGTGAGATGGAGCAGGCCATGAGCATGGGTCTGGATGTGGTGAAGTTCTTCCCCGCTGAGCAGAACGGCGGCGTGGCCAAGCTGAAGGCTCTGGCCGGCCCCTACACCAACCTGCGCTGGATGCCCACCGGCGGCGTGAACACCAAGAACATGATGGACTACCTGGGCTTTGACCGCATCATCGCCTGCGGCGGCACCTGGATGGTAAAGAAGGATCTCATTGAGGGCGAGCAGTGGGATGAGATCACCCGCATCTGCAAAGAGGCCGTCAAGACCATGCTGGGCTTCTCTCTGGCCCATGTGGGCATCAACTGCGCCGACGAGGCTCAGGCCGAGCAGACCGCCAAGACCCTGTGCGCCCTGTTCGACTTGGAGTACAAGCCCGGCAACTCCTCCATCTTTGCCGGCTCCGCCGTGGAATGCAACAAGGCTCCCGGCCGCGGCGCCATGGGCCACATCGCCATCGGTACCAACAACGTGGACCGGGCCGTCTACCACCTGGGTCTGCGGGGCGTGACCTTCGATGAGTCCAGCCGCAAGACCGATGCCAAGGGCAACACCAAGGCCATCTACCTCAAGGATGAGCTGGCCGGCTTTGCCGTACACCTGGTGAAGAAATAATCGGGAAAAACCATTCTATTTGAGTTTGTGATAAGGAGTAGAGCACAATGAAAGTTGTTACCTTCGGCGAGCTGATGATCCGGCTCCAGCCCTATAACTACGAGCGCTTTGTCCAGGCTGATCACCTGGAGTTCACCTTCGGCGGCGGCGAGGCCAACGTGGCCGTCTCCCTGGCCAACTACGGCCTGGATGCCGCCTATGTCACCAAGCTGCCCGCCCACGCCATTGGCCAGGCGGCCGTCAACTCCCTGCGCCGCTACGGCGTAGACACCTCCATGATCGTCCGCGGCGGCGACCGTGTGGGCATTTACTTCAACGAGAAGGGCGCCTCCCAGCGCGGCAGCGTGTGCATCTATGACCGCGCCCACTCCGCCATCCAGGAGTCCCAGCCCAGTGACTTTGACTGGGACAAGATCTTTGAGGGCGTGGACTGGTTCCACTTCACCGGCATCACTCCCGCGCTGGGTCCCAACCTGGTGGAGACCTGCAAGCAGGCCTGTAAGGCCGCCAAGGAGCGTGGCGTGAAGATCTCCTGCGACCTCAACTACCGCGGCAAGCTGTGGACCCGGGATCAGGCCCGTGAGGCCATGACCGAGCTGTGCCAGTACGTGGACGTGTGCATCTCCAACGAGGAGGACGCCAAGGACGTGTTTGGCATCGAGGCCGAGTCCACCGACATCTACGCCGGTGAGATCAACCACGAGGGCTATAAGTCTGTGGCCAAGCAGCTGGCCGACAAGTTCGGCTTTGAAAAGGTGGCTATCACCCTGCGTGAGTCCCACTCCGCTTCCGACAACGGCTGGAGCGCCATGCTGTACGATGTGGCTTCCGACGAGTACTGCTTCTCCAAGAAGTACGAGCTGCGCATCATCGACCGCGTGGGCGGCGGCGACAGCTTCGGCGGCGGTCTGATCTACGCCCTGCTCAGCGGCAAGTCCAGCCAGGAGGCCGTGGAGTTTGCCGTGGCCGCTTCCGCTCTGAAGCACACCATCGAGGGCGACTACAACATGGTCACCGTCGCTGAGGTGGAGAAGCTGGCCAGCGGCGACGGTTCCGGCCGCATCCAGCGCTGAGTTGATTTTGGAATTTCTCCTTCATTCTTATAAGGTTGTATGGATCTCTTTCACTAAAAACTACAAACTACGCAATATGAAAGAATACGGCGAATGAACTCCAATACCAAGTAATATTGCCTAGGGCTCCTGCAGGTAGATTATAGGTGGCTTCAGAGTAAAGCAGTGTCGAGGAAAAGCATGAGCTATAAAATGGTGAGAAATTGTATGGTGGATCCACTGCATGTAATAAATATGTGCTGCCATGAAAAAACAAGCGAATGCTATATATCGCAATTCTTGATGAAGTTGAGATTGACTTGTTGGTAGTCGGATTGGCTTACGTAAAAAATGCGTTGGTTGATAAAGGAACCCTCGGTAGTTGGTAAGGATATGGAGAATTTTAAAAATATGACAATGGATACCGTGAGTGGGTATCAAGAAATGTAGCTCCAGCTACCTTACTCGTCTCCCATAGCGGTGAAAGAGAGAGCCAGTGGGAAACCATCCCTTTTGATTGTTCTCCGCCGCTTATGGGTGGAGAGATGCAAAACAGCATAAGCTGTCCAAAGAGGGCGCAAGTGATTATCCAATCACTTGCGCCCTCTTTTTCTTCGACTTTTTTTGCCAAGAAAGAACCAAAAACGCCAAAAAGGGAAAGAAGACAACGGGAGTTTTGCGAAAAATCTAATAAGCCTCCGCCTGCCGGGTCAAATTTCGTAATGGTTCGACATAAGCGGTATCGAGCTGTTGGTTGCCGCTCTCCACCCTCTAAAAGCTTGAAAATAGTTTATTTTCAAACTTTTTGGAGGTAAGAGCAATGAAAATTACATATCTGGCATACACAAAACAGCCTGATAAAAGCACAAGATTGTCTGTAGTTTCTTATGATGAATGGAAACAGGTACTGGCGATACCCACGGTAACTTTCAGCGGTTTACTCCAGAACACTTCCCAGAGCAGGCTCAAATGACCAGGGATGATTTTATGATCATCTGCGGCGACTTCGGCGGTGTATGGGAAGGCGGCAAAAAGGATGCCCGCAGCCTAGACCGGCTGGAAAACCTGCCGTTTACCACATTGTTTGTCAGCGGGAACCACGAAAACTTCGACCTGCTCAGGAAATACCCCATAGAGGAATGGAACGGCGGAAAAGTCCAGCGGATTCGGCCTCATGTAATCCATCTGATGCGAGGGCAGGTCTTTGATCTGCAGGGATATTCCTTCTTCACAATGGGCGGAGCCAGGAGCCACGATATTGACGATGGTATTCTGAATCCCAAAGCACTGGATTTTGAAGAACAGTATTGGGCCCTCCGAAGAATGGGTGCCCGCTTCCGGGTGAACCACCACTCCTGGTGGAAACAGGAGCTTCCCAGCAAGTCGGAGTATGAGGAGGCACGGCGCAATCTGGAACGCATTCATTATAAAGTAGACTATGTGGTCACTCACTGTGCCCCAAGCAGCATCGTAGACATACTAGGAGATGGTGGTTATGTTCACGACCACTTGACGGACTTTCTGGAGGAAGTCAAAGAAAAGGCCAAGTTCCACTACTGGCTGTTCGGACATTACCACGACAATAGAATGATCGACGACCGCTTCGTGCTGCTCTGGGAGCAGATGGTACAAGTGGTGTAACAGGCCAAAGAGAAGGGCAGGAGATACCCCTGCGTTTCTCTTTGGCCTGTTTTAGATAAGGTAGGTGTTGGAAAGGAGAGACCATGAACATCCGTAAGAACATCGATTACTCTGACATGTTTACCGCTATGGATGCGGCTGTTGACGTAGGACTGTCCCAGATGAAGCTGTACTGCGAACTTGGACGCCTGGTTTGTGAGCGTGCGGAAAAAGGTGCGGCAGTCGCTGCAGCTGAGTACCTACACAGCCGTTTTCCGGACGTTTCCGGCTTCTCCCCTCGTAACCTGCGCCGGATGCGGGAGTTTTATCGGATGTATGCAGGAAATGCCGAGCTGCTGGCGCTGGCCATGAAGATTGCCTGGACGCAGAATGTGGTTATTCTGGAAGCAAAGCTGGAAATAGAGGAACGGCGATGGTACTTGCGTGCTGTCGGCCAGTTTGGCTGGTCAAAGGCAGAACTTCAAAGGAAGATCAAGTCTAACGCCCATCTGGAAATGCAACTCGACGAGCTTGAGAATCAGTGCTATACTGAGTTCAATCGTAATGATTTGGAGCGTACAGAGTATGATCAAGATACTTTTCATCTGTCACGGCAATATTTGCAGAAGCCCAATGGCTCGCTTTATCATGGAAGATTTGGTGAAGAAAGCGGGATTGGAGGAGCGAATCAAGGTAGACTCTGCCGCCACCAGCACAGAGGAGATCGGAAACCCAGTTTATCCTCCGGCACGGCGAAAGCTGGCCGAGTATGGGATCGGATGCCAAGGGCATGCGGCCAAGCAGATGAAAAAGGCCGACTATTCCGACTATGATCTGCTGATTGGTATGGATCAGGCCAATCTGCGCAATATGACCCGAATCTGTGGGGGGGACCCGGAGGGAAAGATCCATCTGCTGATGGATTATACGGATCGTCCCGGCCAGGTGGCCGACCCTTGGTACACCGGAGATTTTGAGACTACGTACCAGGATGTGCTGGAGGGGTGTCAGGGCTTGCTGGAGGAATTAAAAAAAGGACGTTAAAAAACAGAGGACCGACCCTATGGGGTCGGTCCTCTGTTTTAAGAATCAAGAATCCAGCTGCTGAATCAAAAAGTTCCGTACCTCCAGCAAACTGGCGCAGCGGCGAAAGAGCAGTGCATCCAGTTCCGGAGTAGGGGGGATCATATCAGGAACCATAATAACCTTCATTCCTGCCTGAGAAGCGGAAAGAATTCCATTGCGGGAGTCCTCCACAGCAATTGTCTGGGCGGGATCCGTGCCCAGTGCCCGGCAGGCCAGCTGGTAGATCTCCGGGTCGGGCTTGCTGTGGACCACCTGATCGCCGGTAATGATGGCGGAGAAGTAGGAACCGAGGCCGGTTAGCTCCATGCGGCGCAAAGTACGTTCCCGACCGGTGGAGGTGGCCAAAGCGATGGGGATATTCCGGGCCTTCAGAAAGTCCAGAATTTCCCGTACTCCTGGCTTCATGGGAACGCCTTCCCGCTCCATTCTGGCCTGAGAATAGGCAGAGCAGGTCTTCATAAACTCCTCTTTTGGGAACTCTGGGCCAAAGAGGTCCAGCATTTTCTGATGAATATCCGTGCGGTTTTGTCCCACAAATTCCAGATAATACTCGCCGATCTGGGGCCAGCCAAGTTCCTTTCCTACGGCCAACCAGGTCTGGTTGGTCAGTCGTTCCGTATCAAAGAGAACGCCGTCCACATCGAAGACAACGCCCTGGAGAGCAAGCTGACTCATACCTTACCGATGTCCTTGCGCATGTGCATATCCTGGAAGGAGATGGGGGCACAGGCGGCATAGGCGTTGGAGATGGCCTCGTCCAGGTCAGCGCCCAGGGCAGTCACACCCAGCACACGGCCGCCAGCGGTGACGATGGTGCCGTCCTCCTGGCGCTTGGTACCGGCGTGGAACACGGTGGCGGACTTACCCGCCTCCTCCAGACCGGAGATGGGATAGCCGCTCTGGTACTTCACCGGATAGCCGCCGGAAGCCAGCACGATGCAGCAGGCAGCGCCGTCCTTCCACTTGACCTCCACCTGGTCCAGGGTGCCGTTCACGCAGGCCTCAAAGATGTCCATGAGGTCGCTGTCCAGCATGGACAGCAGGGGCTGGGTCTCAGGGTCGCCGAAGCGGGCGTTGTACTCTACCACCTTGGGACCGTCCTTGGTGAGCATCAGGCCGAAGTAGATGACACCCTTGAAGGGACGGCCTTCCGCCTTCAGAGCGGCCACGGTGGGCAGGAAAATCTTCTCCATGCACTCCTTGGCGATTTCGGGAGTGTATTTGGGGGAGGGGCAGAAGGCGCCCATGCCGCCGGTGTTGGGGCCAAGGTTGCCGTCATAGGCGCGCTTGTGATCCTGGGAGGACAGCATGGGGACCAGGTGCTCGCCGTCGCAGAAGGCCAGCACGGTGACCTCGGGGCCAACCATGCATTCCTCAATGACCACAGTGGAGCCGCTCTGGCCGAATTTATGGTCCTCCATCATCTCACGGACGGCGGTCTTGGCCTCGTCCACAGTGGAGGTCACCACCACGCCCTTGCCCAGAGCCAGACCGTCGGCCTTGACTACAATGGGGGCGCCCTGCTCGTCGATGTAGGCCAGAGCCTTGTCCATCTCAGTGAAGGTCTCATACTTGGCGGTGGGGATGTGGTACTTCTTCATCAGCTCTTTGGAGAACGCCTTGCTGGCCTCAATGATGGCAGCGTTGGCACGAGGGCCGAAGGCGGGAATGCCGGCGGCCTCCAGGGCGTCCACCATACCAAGAGCCAGAGGATCATCGGGAGCCACCATGACAAAGTCCATGGCATTTTCCTTGGCCCAGGATACCATGGCGTCTACATCGGTGGCTTTGATGGGAACACAGGTGGCTACCTGGGCGATGCCGCCGTTTCCGGGGGCGCAGTAGAGCTCGGTTACCTTGGGGCTCTGAGCCAGTTTCCAGCAGATGGCGTGCTCACGGCCGCCGCTGCCGACTACTAGAATCTTCATATGCTTTATCCTTCCTTCCAAGGTCCTTCCGTTACAAAAGCCGCCAAACCTCCGCCGTCCCCTCCATGCACCTGGACAGTGTGCCATCCGGCAGCCTTTGCCCCGGCGGCCTCCTTCGCATCCGCGCCGCAAACCGGCTCATGCCAGGAAAGCAGCTTCTCCAACTGGAACGTCTTTTTTGCCTCAGTGATGGAACAGCCGGATGCCGGTAAAGGCCATCACCATGCCGTACTTGTCGGCGGTGTCGATGACCTGCTGGTCACGGATGGAGCCGCCGGGCTGGGCAATGTACTGTACGCCGGACTTGCGGGCGCGCTCCACGTTGTCGCCGAAGGGGAAGAAGGCGTCAGAGCCCACGGTCACGCCGGACATCTGAGCGATCCAGGCCTGCTTCTCCTCGTCGGTGAGCACCTCAGGCTTCACCTTGAAGGTGTTCTGCCACACACCGTCGGCCAGAATGTCATCGTGCTCATCGGAAATGTAGATGTCAATGGCGTTATCCCGGTCGGGACGGCGGATGTTGTCCACAAACTGCAGGCCCAGGACCTTCGGATGCTGACGCAGCCACCAGATGTCGGCCTTGTTGCCGGCCAAACGGGTGCAGTGGATGCGGCTCTGCTGGCCGGCGCCCACGCCGATGGTCATGCCGTTTTTCACGTAGCACACGGAGTTGGACTGGGTGTACTTCAGGGTGATGAGGGAGAGGAGCATATCGTGCTTGGCCTGCTGGGGCAGGTCCTTGTTGGCGGTGACGATATTCTGAAGCATCTCCTCGTTGATGTCCAGGTCATTGTAGCCTTGCTCAAAGGTGATGCCGAAGATGTTGCGGCGCTCCACAGGAGCGGGAGTGTAGTTGGGGTCGATCTCCACCACGTTGTAGCCGCCCTTACGCTTGGTCTTCAGGATCTCCAGAGCCTCCTGGGTGTAGCCGGGGGCGATGATGCCGTCGGATACCTCGGCGGCCAGGAAACGGGCGGTATCGGCGTCGCACACGTCGCTGAGAGCGGCCCAGTCGCCAAAGGAGCACAGACGGTCAGCACCGCGGGCGCGGATGTAGGCGCAGGCGATGGGGGAGAGCTCTCCCTCGGGGGCAAAGTAGATATGGCGCTCCACGTCGGTGAGGGGCAGACCCAGGGCGGCACCGGCGGGGGAGACGTGCTTGAAGGAGGCGGCGGCAGGCAGGCCGGTGGCCTGCTTCAGGGCCTTGACCAGCTGCCAGGAGTTGAGGGCATCCATGAAGTTGATGTAGCCGGGCTTGCCGTTGAGCACCTTCAGGGGCAGCTCGCCCTCCTCCATGAAGATGCGGGCGGGCTTCTGGTTGGGGTTACAGCCGTATTTCAGTTCCAGTTCGGTCATCGTATTTCATCCTTTCTGATCGGAATCTTGGGGATTGAGGGGTTCATAGTGGAAGGCTCCGTCCTCACCACGGGCAAAGGCACTGCCGTAGGGAGCGCTGAGCAGGGGGATCAGGTCGGGGTCATAATTGCAGATGGTGTTGAGGGAGTAGACTCCGATGTGGGAGGGGTCGCTGAGGTACTCTTCGCTCTCCACAGCGGCAAAGAAGCGCCAGCCGCTGTCCTGACCCTCCCGTTCCGGCTTTTCCCGGTAGCAGTAGCCTACCGGTTTGCCGGAGACAGTGATCTCGTCGGTAGCCAGACAGGCGGCGGGGCCGTCCCAATCCTTCAGGAGAGGCCGCATTTCCGGCTCGGAAAGTTTATAGCTCTTTCCCGCAGGACGGGGCCACATGCGGCCGCACCAAGCCTGCTTGCTGCCCAGCAGGTCCCGCACCAAGCGCAGGTTCAGATCCCGGTAGGAGACGGCGTCCTGCTCGCCTCCAATGCGGAAAGCCCAGTAGGCGGCGCCGCATACCAGGTCCACAGCGTACTCATCCCAGCTGTGGAAGGCGGCGGCCTGGTCTACCCAATACTGGGACAGCTCCTGGTACTCCTCCATGGAGATAAGCTCGCAGGCACAGGCGGAGCGGAGATAGCCCAGGGTCTCGCTGATGTCCCAGGCCAGAAAGCCTCGGCGGCCCACAATGGGCTGGAACTGCCGGGCAAAGTCGGACAGGCGCTGGAAGCCGGACAGGGCCTGAGGGGTCAGCTCATCCAGAGAGAAATTGGGGCGGTCCTCCCAGAAGGACTCAAAATCCAGATATTCCTGGTGGATGTGCACCGTGTTCTGGCAGAAAGCGATCAGGCTGTCCTTATCGGTGATGCCGAACACCTCAGACAGATGAGTGCGGGCGGCCTGCTGATCTTCCTTGCTCAGGCAGAAGGGGAAAGGCCTTGGAGGAGCAGAGCACCGGGGGTTGGAAGGCAGCGGCGGCTCGGGCACGCTGAAATTCCAGAATGGGGTCGGTCAAGAGCATGGGGGCCTCCTTCTTACTGGTGCTTGTTGATGATCACAGTGTCCGCCTGACCCGAAGAGAGGTCAATGTAGCTGACATACAGGGAGACCTTGTTGTCCTCGTTCAGGTTCTCCCAAACCTCCTTGGCCAGAGCCTGAGCGTCGGGAGCAGAGATGGCCACCCGGCGGGGCTCGCCCTCAAAGGAGGGCAGGGGGTCCAGGTTCTCCTGGTAGGTGTGGATGAAGCGGCCTTCACCGGACAGGGGGGCGTCG
>OFMK01000217.1_pt1 | contig 68116 bp, 80 predicted proteins | sample 1541781 | NCBI WGS metagenome assembly OFMK01 (sample SAMN04209250, study PRJEB22552) | human gut metagenome | biome: gut; material: feces | host: Homo sapiens | place: USA: Oklahoma
TGATTGGAGTGAGGCATTCTAAGAGCCGAACGGAAATCATGCAGAAAATGTCACACATAGATAATCGTCACTCCCCCAAAGCTGATTCTTCCGGTCAGTCTGATCCGTATCGTACCGTCGCCGTGGTTCCTGTTTTTCTCATCCACAGCCCCGAAGACAGCACTGGCCTGATTGATCACCGTCCACTCTTTCGGCAGGAAAAGTTCCATCCCGGCAAACGATACGTCCACATTGATTTCAGCATCTCCGCCCTCTACTTCTGCGTTGTCGAAGTAAGCCTTGATCTCCCCGAAGCTTACGTCAAACTGTGCATATTTGAAATGATCAGAATTTACATATTTGACGGTAGAACCGAATGTAGTTCTGTGGCAGACAGCAGTTCCGTCCTCCTCGTCAATGACTGACTCAAACGGCTCATCTCTGTGCCATTCCTTCCATCTCTTTTTCCTGGAAGGAAACAGCAGATGGCACCCGATGCTTCCCAGGAGTGCAGCTCCTAATACCGGCCATGGCGTGACAGCGGTGATTCCCAGCGGCCCTGCATAAATGATGCAGAGAAATGCAATGGAAAACAGGATTCCCGTATACTCCAGATGCATCAGGCTTTTGATCAGCATAGCCGCAAAAAATATCGTCAGCATGAGGCTGAATACACTGACTTCTCTCAAGTATCCCAGTCTTCCAAAAATAATAAACACTGCTCCAAAGATAAAAAACAATCCCCAGAAAATCTTTTCTTTCTTCATCTCCCGATCCTCTTTTCTTCTAATTTTTGTTTCAGCGGTTTCAGATAAAGTCTCGACACATACAGCTGTTTATGGGTATGTTCAAACTGTATGATGCCGGAAGCCGATATCCCCCTGCTGATGGAATAGATCCTGTTGGTGTTGACAACGGCCGACTTTGAGATCCTCATGAAGGACCCCGGAAGCATCTCTTCCAGTTCATACAGCCGGTACCTGGTCTCGTAGATATCATCCGCCGTGTGCACGTTGATGGTGTTTCCGTCTGTCTCAAAAAACAGAACCTTGGACAAGGGAAAATAGTACTCCTGTTCTCCCTTGGAAAACACGGCCGTCTGTGTCCCGGATGCTGCCTCCGAGACCGCTTTCTGCACTTCCTGGACGATGTCATTTAAACCGGCACACCGGATGATGACCTCTTCTTCCATTAAATTTTCATCAATCTCAATTCGTATCTTCATCTTTTCATCTCCACGCCTTTATTATAGCAGAGCCCGTGAGACTGTAAATGAAAAACAGCCAAGTGGTAAAAAACAGAGGGTAAGTGACACATTCCTCTGTATATATGGTATAATAGCTGCAATCAGAATGGAGGTATCATACTATGTCCAAAAAAATTTTTTTCTTTGATATCGACGGGACCCTTGCGGATCAGGAAGACATCCTTCCCTCGAATCAGAAAGCCCTTCGGGAACTGAGGTTAAAAGGACACACGGTCATGATCGCATCAGGAAGGCCCGCCGGCTATATCAGGCGTATGTTTTCCGGGCTGTCCGACGGATTTATCGCCGCAAACGGCAGACGCATAGAGCACGAGGGAAACGTCCTGCTGGACAACAGCTTCACCGTCGCAGAACTGAAAGAAATTATTAAGCTGTGCAGGGTTTCCCAGTGCTCCTACTGTCTCCTCGGAGACGGCGTCGTATACCACGGCAATCCGCTGTATCTGTACGGACATACGAGACCATACGAATCCATCGATGTAATTCATGAAGATAGCTGGGACATCCGGGATGTCAGGGCCTATGCATTTGATATCATCTACAAAGATGCGGCACATCTAAAGACAATCAAGCAGAATTTTGACGGCAAATATATCATTAACGACCACTTTGACGGCTCCGCCGATGTCTCCAGCGTATCCTTCAACAAAGGACATGCTGTTGCCTATACGACCAGTGCCCTCGGCTTTTCACAGGATGACAGCTATGCATTCGGAGACGGAGACAATGACGTTCACATGTTTGAGGCCGCCGGTACGGCAGTTGCCATGGAAAACGCAACCCGGGCAGCGAAAAAAGCCGCAGATTACGTCACCCGCCATTATAAAGAGGATGGAATTTTCCATGCCCTGAAACACTTAAAAGTAATCAGCTGTCTGCTTTAATACAAAAAGAAAAATCACCAGACCTGCGAAACTACAGTCTGGTGATTTTTTTATGTGGAAAATTGTGAGTGGTAAAGCTGTTCGTAGTATCCCTTTTTTTCAAGCAGTTCCGTGTGCGTGCCGGTCTCGACGATCCGGCCTTCTTTCAGCACGAGGATCAAATCTGCATTTTTTATCGTCGACAGCCTGTGGGCAATGACAAAGCTGGTCCTTCCGGCCAGCAGCTTATGCATGGCTTCCTGAAGTATCTTTTCAAGCCTTGTATCCACGGAAGATGTGGCTTCATCCAGAATCAAAATTTTCGGGTCCTTTAACACCGCCCTTGCAATCGTAAGAAGCTGTTTTTCACCCTGGGAAATATTGCTTCCTTCCTCGTCGATCTCCATATCATAACCTTTCGGCAGCGTCCGGATAAAGTGATGAACATTTACCGTCTTGGCCGCGTCGATCACCTCATCTTTTCTGGCGTCCAGCCTTCCATACCGGATGTTTTCATAAATCGTTCCGGAAAACAGCCATGTGTCCTGAAGAACCATGCCGAACATGCTTCTTAAGTCTTCTCTTTTCATGGACTTGATATCCACGCCGTCAATCAGGATTCTTCCGCTGTCTGTGTCATAGAAGCGCAGCAGCAGGTTGATGATCGTTGTTTTCCCGGCCCCTGTAGGACCTACAATGGCGACCATCTGGCCGCTTTTTATATGAATATCCAAATCCTTTATGACCGGTTTGTCTCCGTATCCAAAGGCCACATGCTCGAATGAAACCTCTCCTCTTACATCCAAGATGCGTGTTCCCGGTTTTGGATCTGGAATCTCCTCAGGTTCATCGAGGATCTCGAAAATTCTTTTCATCCCTGCAAATGCTGCCTGTATCTGTGCTGAAAGCTGGGCCACCTGTGAGAGGGGTTCATTGCACTGCCAGATATATCGGATGAAAGCCTGGAGATTGCCCACGGTCAGCATCCCCTGTATAACAAAGACAGTCCCGGACACCGCCACGCCTCCGATACACAGATATACAGACAGAGAAATCAGCGGACTCATCATGGAAGAGACAAACTGTGCTTTCAGAGCATGCTTCTGGAGTCTTCCGTTGATCTCTTTAAACCGTTCCTGGGAAGACTGCTGCCTTCCGAACAGCAGGATCTCATTGTATCCCGTATATAGCTCCGTGATCGTCCCGTTCAGTTCTCCCAGAGAATCCTGCTGCGCCTTGAAGTGCTTCTGGCTTTTCCTTACCACAGCCACACTGATCAGAATACTGACTGGGATGATCAGCACGACCAGCCATGCCATCACCGGCTGGATGGTAAACACCATCACAAGGACCAGGATGAGCGTCAGGACGCCGCTGATAACCTGGGTAAAGCTCTGCTGCAAACCGTTGGATACCGAATCGATATCATTTGTCACCCGGCTTAACGTATCCCCAAAGCTGTGGGTATCGAAATATTTCACCGGCAGCCTTCGGATCTTATCCTGCACCGCATTCCTCATATCATGCATGGAGCTCTGGATGGAATTGGTCAGCAGAAACATACTGATGACCTGGGATGCCATCTTTATGATATAGATTACCGCCAGTACAGCAAGAATTTTCACGATCACATCAAACTGTACTCCCGCGCCGGGTACTTTTCCTGCGATCTGCGCTGCGTCTTTGGCCAGCTGGGTGGTGATCATTCCCTCGATCCTTGGCGCCGAGGTCATGGCGGCCACGCTTAAAACCGTCATCACAACCGCTCCGATGAATCCCCATTTATAAGGAGCGATAAACGGCCTGAGTCTGCTGATCACCGCACCTGCCTGTTTTATTTTCTTAATCATGGGCCAGTTCCTCCTTATCCAGCTGGGATGCGGCGATCTCCTGATAAATCCTGCAGCTTTCCAGCAGTTCTTTATGAGTTCCGGCTCCCACGACCCGGCCCTCATTGAGCACCATGATCTTATCTGCATCCATGATGCTGGTGATTCTCTGGGCTACGACCATCATGACCGCGTCCTTCAAAACCTTTTTCAGTTCTTTTCTGAGCTTTGCATCGGTCTTAAAATCAAGAGCAGAGAAAGAATCGTCAAAAATATAGACTTCCGGCTTTCTCACAAGTGCCCGCGCGATGGAAAGCCTCTGCCTCTGTCCGCCGGATACATTGGTTGCATTTTCCGTGATCTGCACGTCAAACCCGCCTTTTTCCATGATAAAATCATATGCCTGGGCGGTTTTTGCCGCCTCCTCCATTTCTTTTAAAGAGGCATCTTCTTTTCCAAACTTGAGATTATCAGCGATGCTTCCGGAGAAAAGCATAGCCTTCTGCGGTATAAAACCGATAGAATTTCTCAGGGATGAAAGATCGATCTCCCGGATGTCCGTCCCATTGACCAGAATCCTTCCGCCGGACACATCATAAGCCCTGGGTACGAGATTGATCAGAGTGCTTTTTCCGGAACCCGTGCTGCCAATAAATGCAATCGTCTCTCCCTTTTTCACAGCGAAGGACACGTCGGTGAGCACTGCTTCCTCCCCGTCCGGGTATGCGAAGGTCACATGGTCAAACGTGATCTCATCAATGCGGATAGGGCTGCCTCCTTCTCCCGAAGCATTTTCAACTGCCGGCACAGCGTCGAAGATTTTTGTAATCCTCCTGGCGCTGACCGCCGCTTTCGGATACATCATGAAAACCAGACAAAACAGCATAATAGAGAACATCACATGGAACAGATAATCCATGAAGGCTACCAGCTGTCCAATGTTCAGCCCTCCCTGCTCTATCATAATGCTGGAAATCCAGTAAATGAGCATGCCGGCTAAATTCATAAGAAAATAAAAGGCCGGCTGAGTGACAGACATCAGTTTAAACAGCTTTTTGGAATATCCCATATAGGCACTGTTTGCCTCATCAAAGCGCTTCTTTTCATGCCGGTCGTTGGTAAACGCCCGGATGACCCGGATACCGCTGATATTTTCCTTGGAAATGCGGTTGATCCATTCCAGCGAAGACTGCTGGCGCTCACTTAAAAGTTCAGAGCGTTTTGCCACAATGATCACACCTACGACGATAAAGGGAACCGTCCCCAGGATCACCATGGAAAGACTCAGAGAAGCTTTCAGCACAAGCACGATGCTGCCAACAGTCATTACCGGGGTCATCAGCGCGGTGCGGAACAGAATATTCAAAAACATCTGAATCTGAAAAGCGTCGTTGGTCGTCCTCGTAATCAGGGATGCCGTCCCGAATTCTTTGAATTCCCTGTGTGAAAATTCCTGCGTCTTTTCAAACATGTCATTTCGGATGTCCCGCGTAATCGAAGTGGACAGATAGGCACAGCAGTAGCCCAGCAGGATCGTCCCAGCAGTTCCGAGCAGAGAGATCAGGAGGATCACTCCTCCCATCTCAAAAATAAAAGCCGTGTCCTTTTCCGATACGCCCCGGTCGATCATCCACGCTACGATGGTCGGTATCCCCAGCTCCACGAGAGCAAAGCCGAATACCGAAAAAACATTCAGCGCAAACATTTTTTTATAATGTTTCAAGTAAGATAAAATTAGTTTCATTTTGTCATTTCCTCGTTCATTCCCCCATCTTCATTCTTGACGGGATTTACGTGTACCATACAATGTTTCACCGGCGCAAACTTCTCCTCAATTTTCAAGTGGACTTTTTCCGCCGTCTCGTGGGCCTTTCTGAGCGGAAGATTCCCGTCCATACAGATTTCCACATCCACATATACCCTGGCTCCGAATTTTCTCGTCCGGATATCATCAATCCCCCTGACTCCCTTCTGGTCAAGGATCACGCTTCTCATCTGTTCCACCGTCTCCCTGCTGCACGACTCATCGATCATTTTGCGCACGGCATCTGCGAAAATGTCGTAGGACGCTTTTACGATAAAAATGCAGATCACTACACTCGCCAGGGGGTCCAGAATGGGAAATCCCATCCTGGCTCCCAGTACACCGACAAAGCTGCCGACGGAAGACAGTGCGTCAGAGCGGTGGTGCCACGCATCCGCCATCAGCGCAGCAGAATCAATTTTCCTGGCCGCATTCCTCGTATACCAGTACATTCCCTCTTTGACGGCTATGGAGATCAGAGCGGCCGCCATGGCCAGAGCTCCGGGAATCACAAGTTTTCCCTGATCCCCCGCAAAAATCTTCTGAAGTCCGGCCGCTCCTATGAAAAGCCCTGTGATGCACAGCACTGCTCCCAGCAGGACCGCCGCCACACATTCCATCCGTTCGTGGCCGTACTGATGTTTTTCATCTGCTTCCCTGGAAGCCAGAACAACCCCCGCCATGACAATGACCGTGCTGAACACGTCGGATGCAGAGTGGGCCGCATCCGAGATCACGGCTCCGGATCTTGCCGCAATGCCGGCAAATAACTTAAATGCCGACAATATCAGGTTTACAAGAATACTGTTGACAGACACTTTCATGGCTATCCGTTCTTTTCTTTTCTGTCTCACCGGTCCCTACACCCTTCAAATCTGAGTACTTATAGAATATGCATATTCCCTGAAAATGTACGATAAAGATTCACCGTCTGTCCGGGTGTGCATATTATAAAAACAACTGAAACAGCAAAGGATGTTTTATATGACATTTTGTGATTCTTACCATCCGGCGGTCACAGACCCCCATCCCTACCCGCCTGTAAAAGCAGCCCGGCGGAATCCCCGGTATGCGGAAATGATACTGCCAGCACTGAGAGCCCAGTCCAGCGAACTGACGGCTGTCACCACATATATTTATCAAAACTGGATCTTCTTTAAAAAGTATTCCTCACTGGCCGATACTCTGATGAAAATAGCAAAGGTGGAAATGCACCACATGCAGATGCTCGGCACACTGGTCTCCCTTCTGGGCGGCGATCCGAGATTTGCCGAAGACCCCTGCCAGTGCTGGAACGGAGATGCCCTTGATTATACAAAGGATCTTCACCATGCACTGAAGAGCAACATGGAAGCAGAAGAGGCTGCCGCCAGCTTTTATCTGGAGACTGCCTCTAAGATACAGGACCCGTTTGTCTGTGCTGTGCTGAACCGGATCGCCATGGATGAAAAAGTCCATGTTCAGATCTTCCGTCATTATCTGGGTGCTTCTGGCTGCTGACATTTTTCGTTACAGCTTCAGCACCTCCAGGTCATCGGGCACATAGACATTCCCTGAGTACAGCAGTTTGACCTCTTTTGTATACTGCTTCTTCCGATTCTTTAAATCGGTATCCTCCGTATGGTAAAGCATCAGATTTCTGACTTTAAGTTTTTCGGCCAGATTCCCGGCGTCCAGCGCCGTGCTGTGGTGCTTTTCATATGGATGGAAAATATCCCTCATACCGTACAGACAAAAGGCTTCGCAGAGCATCCAGTCTGCTCCTTCCACATAGGGCTTACATAAGCTGTTGTACGGTTCGTCACCAAGACATACCAGTGAAATGTCTTTCTCCAAATCCGCTCGAAATCCAAATTGCTTCGCCTTTGTGGAATGTATATCAAAAAAACGGACATGCATATCTGAGATCTGTATCCCTTCTCCGTCTTTTACTTCCTGTATTCGTATTTTACTGCCCAGAAACTTTAAGAATTTTCCGGCCAGCGTCAGTTCGCATATCTCCCTGAGAACCTTCGCCGCCTCATCGTGGCAGTAGATCGTAAAACGTCCGTGATAGGTTTCGGCGAGCATCATAGCAGCGGCTTTCCTTATGATCCACACGGCACCGAGAATGTGGTCTGTGTGGGCATGGGTTAAAAACATATGGCGGATCTGTTCAAATGGGATCTGTGCTTTTTCCAATTGTGAAAGGATCCCATTTCCTCCCCCCGCATCCACAAGAAAATATTCTTCCTCATTCCGGAGAGCAAAGCATGTATTATAGCACTTGGTAACCATCGCATTTCCGGTTCCAAGCATAATCAGTTCCGGCTTCATAAAATCAACTCATTCCTTTTTCGTTCACTGCACTCTTTTTTCAGTTTCACAGATGCTGCCATGAGCACCGGTCTGCTGACTTTCCTCGCGTGTTCCGGACAGACGGCGATGCACCGCATACAGGAGATACATGTTTCCTTCAGTGTCTCTTCCGGATGCTCTGCGGGTATGGCGCCGACCGGACAGAGACGGGAACACAGGCCGCACTTCTTACACTGTTTTCCGGCAGAAGGCTTCATGGGAACTCCATTGTACTCCCGGTACGGCCGGTTTCCTTTCACGGAAAGTTCTGTCATGCCTTCGATATCTTCTGTCTGCTGTATCTTTTCCCGGATTTTCACCGCAAAATCCGTGAGTTCACTCTGATCCCGGCTGTCGGGCCTTCCTTCTGCATACTGGCGCATAATGGAATGTTCCGCCGCCGCAGCCACGGCTGCCGCAGGAACAAATCCCTGCTCCTCTGCCAGGTCTTTCATCTCAAGAAGAGTGTCGTCATAATCCCGGTTCCCGAATGCGGTCAGAAGGATGATCGGTGTCTTTTGTCCCTTTAAATTCCGAAACCGTTCTGCAGCCGGAGCCGGCACTCTTCCCCCGTAGGACGGAACTCCAAAAACTATCAGGTCCTGTGCGCCAAATTCGTGTATTTCCCTTTCCTTTGGTATCCTGGAAAGATCAATCTCCTGATGCGTTTCTTCCCATGCTTCACCAATCAGTCTGACAATGCGTTCCGTGCTGTATGTAGGGCTGAAAAATACTTCCGTCACTTTTGATATTTCCATACTCAAAACCTCCTGACTTCGCTTTCTGCCATTATAACAGAAAACTTTATCGTCTGGTAGCTTTATCGGTTCCTTTTCTGGTAATCCAAAACTCTCTCTTTATCTGCTGTTCTGATCTGATTCCCAATATAACGCACCCTGCCGTCCCCCAATTTTTTCAGAGTTACTTTATGGCGGAACAGGCAGTCTGTCCCCTTTTGTTTTAAAACAGCATCCACGGTGAGAACGATCCTCCCGTCTCTTTTATGCTCTGCCCCAATCACCTCAGGAACCGGCATACTTTGGGGAATTAAATTTCCGCACCTTAAAGGCTCCCACAGATAACGTGTTCCGTCTTCGCTTCTGTCTGCCCGGACACGGATCTGTCTCTTTGAAAACGGAAGATATTTTTGCAGCAGAAGTTCAAATTCTTCAGATGGAATCCCTTTTGTCCCGTTGTCCCCGTCAAAATGTCTGCCGGTCTCTATGCGGTACAGATACTCATAGAGATCATTTACATAAAGTTTTCCCGGCTTTTTTTCATTCCAGTCGGTAAGAAACAGATTGTTTCCTCTGTAACCCACCGGTTCAATATATTTCCTGCAAAATCTGCGGTATTCTTTTTTAAGAGGGCGGATGCGGATCATGCTGTGGGTATCCATCTCCTCATTTTCTGTATGTTTGGTCTCCCAGATCAGCCATCCTTTCTTCGTCACCCTCCAGGAGGATGCTTCCTCCTTTTTTACATAGGATACTGCCGGATTCCCCTGTTTGTTCCAGTCCAGATAAGCGTCTGTGAATTCCGCTTTGTTTCCTTTCGGCTTCAGTTCATATCTGTGGATTCCCCCTGATCTGGTGACACAGAAAAATACGGCGGAAGTCTTCCCGCCCTTTTCGGCTTTCCGCAAAGCTTTCTCTACTGTCCGTCCATTCTGCATATCACAGTCATTTTCCATACACGCGGCAGCATATCCGCATGTTCCGAGCCGCTGAACAATTCTGTGGATCTCCCTTTTGTCCAGCACCGGATTAATGCCTTTCCCTTTTTGTGCAGATGCATAAATCGTCTGATAGCAGTCTGCTGCCGCAAAAAGTTCTTTTTTGATCTTTTCTGTTCTTCCTTTCGGATTCTTATTCGTTTCTGTGGCGCAGGCAGAAAGACAGAAAAGGCATCCCAGCACTGGGATCAAAATTTTTATGATTCTCATAGTCATTTGTCTCCTTTTTTAAATCTTACATCTGTAAGAATTAATTGTCAAGTATAGCTGTCTATGACAAAAGCCATATTAAAAAGTAAATATGATATTTAGAAAGGACGGTACAAATTATGGATGCGATTGTTTATCGCGGAGTGAAAGATGTGGGAGTGGAAAAGGTTCCGGACCCAAGGATTGAAAGGGAGGATGATATCATCGTAAAAGTGACTTCCACGGCCATCTGCGGCTCCGATCTCCATCTGATCCACGGCCGGGTTCCTGCCCTGAATCCGGGATTTATTCTCGGACATGAGACCATGGGAATCGTTGCAGAAACTGGAAAAGCCGTAACCAATGTAAAGAAAGGTGACCGGGTCATCGTTCCGTTCCCTGTGGCCTGCGGACACTGCTTCTTCTGCGAACACGGGGAATACAGCCAGTGCGACAACTCTAATCCAAACGGAGGAGCCGGCGGCCTGTTCGGGTACAGTGACGCCTTCGGCGGATATCCGGGAGGACAGGCACAGTATCTGCGGGTTCCTTACGCCAATGTAGGGCCTGTGAAAGTTCCGGAAGAACTTGAAGATGAGCAGGTCTTATTCCTGACTGACATCCTCCCCACCTCCAGATGGGCCGTGGATATCAGCGGCATGAAACCGGGTGACACCGTCGTGGTCTTAGGCTGCGGCCCTGTCGGCCTTTTGACAGTCAAATGGGCCTTTTTGCTGGGTGCAGAACGTGTCATTGCCGTGGACAGCGTAGACTACAGGCTGCGGCATGCGGCATCCTACGGCGCCGAGGTCATGAATCTTAAGGACTATGATAACACCGGTATGGAAATCAAAGAAAAAACCCACGGCGGCGCCGATGTTGTCATCGACTGCGTGGGTATGGACGGGAAAATGTCAGTTGTAGAAAAAGTGGAATCCGCCCTGAAACTCCAGGCCGGCTCCAAGTCTGCCATCGAGATCTCCTCCGAAGCGGTGAGAAAATGCGGCACCGTGGCAATGATCGGTGTCTACGGCGGAAGATATAATCTGTTCCCTCTGGGCAACTTTTTTGACCGGAATATCACATTGAGAATGGGTCAGTGTCCTGCCCAGAGGTATGTGGACCCAATTCTTTCACAGATCGCGGACGGTTCCTTTGATGCCACAGATATCATCACCCACCGCCTTCCTCTGAGCAAAGGAAAACACGCCTATAAGATCTTCGACGAGAAAGAGGATGAGTGCATCAAGGTCATCTTAAAGCCTTAACTCTTATCTCCCTCATGGTAAACAATCTGCCCATTGATGACCGTATAGAGAGTCTTGGTAAGGGTATTCACCGGATTGTCAGAAAAAACTGCGATATCCGCATCTTTACCCGGCTTCAGGCTTCCGACCCGGTCATCCACACGGCAGATCTTAGCGGCATTGATGGTCACCGCCTTCAGTGCCCCTTCCATGGACATACCCTGTTTCACGGCCAGTCCTGCGCAGAGAGGCAGATACCGGATCAATGATACCGGATGGTCTGTCATAATAGCCGTCAGGACCCCAGCCTTTTCTAAGATCCCGTTGGTCTTGAAGCTCATATTCTGTACTTCAATCTTGGACCGGGCAGTCAGATCAGGACCGATAATTGCAGGAAATCCGGATTCTGCAATTTCCCCAGCGATCAGATGGCCTTCCGTACAGTGATCCAGGGTCAGGTCAATCTCAAACTCCTTGGCAATCCGGATTGCGGTCAGAATGTCATCTGCCCTGTGGGCATGGGTCTTTAGCGGAATCTTTTTTTCCAGCACGGGAAGCCACGGTTCCATCTGAAAATCTTCTTTTTCCAGTATTCCCTCCTGTTTCTCTTTCTGGTACTGTTTTGCCTGAAACAGCACTTCCCTCAGGAGTGCAGCCGTTCCCATCCGTGTTCCGGGCATGAGGTCTCTCCCACCGTATTCATTTTTGGGGTTTTCTCCGAAAGCAGCTTTCATTGCCGCAGGATTGAGCACTGCCATTTCATCGACACACCGTCCGTGTGTCTTTAAAAATATGGACTGGCCTCCCACCACATTTGCACTGCCGGGTCCTGTCATCAGTGAAGTGATCCCTGCGATAATCGCATCGTGAAACGCAGGGTCCATCGGATTTACTCCGTCCACAGCCCTCACGGCAGGAGTTATAGGATCTGTGGCTTCGTTGCAGTCATCTCCTGCCGTACCTCTTTTCTCCTCCATAATTCCCACATGGCAGTGGGCATCAATGAGTCCCGGCATGACCCAGGCCCCTTTCACATCGAGGACTTCTTCCCCCTTACCCGGCGACGGTGCCTGCTCCATTTTCCCCAGTTCTTTTATTACCTCACCTTTCGTCTGTACATATCCGTTTTCTATTGTTTTTCCTTCCATAGGAAGGATTTTCCCGTTTATAATCAGCATCGTTTTATTCCTCCTGTAACTAATGTCTCAAGAAGTATTTCCCAAAACAGAATTTTCAAACAGCGGAGTATTTTCCCGGACACATCAATAATTTTTTCTTTTTTTGGCATACTGATTATGATACGAAGTCTTATCAGATATAAAGGAGATTAAGATTATGCCAAAAAAAATCATTGTCATCGGTGCGAATCATGCAGGTACTGCAGCGCTGAATACGATACTCGACAATTATAAGAATGTGGACGTCACCGCCTTTGACGCCAATTCCAATATTAGTTTCTTAGGCTGTGGAATGGCACTCTGGATCGGGGGACAGATTTCCGGGCCTGACGGACTGTTTTATTCCAGCAAAGAAATATTGGAAGGGAAGGGCGCAAAGATCTATATGGAGACCTCGGTCAATTCCGTAGATTTTGACAGCAAGATCGTCTATACAAAGGATGCTGCCGGCAAAGACTGTGAATACCCTTACGACAAGCTGATCCTTGCCACAGGCTCTACTCCGGTGGGACCTCAGCTGCCAGGCATGAGCCTTGAAAATGTACAGTTTGTAAAGCTCTATCAGAATGCGGCGGAAGTCATCGAAAAGCTTGGAGATACCTCTATAAAGAAAGTCACTGTCGTCGGAGCCGGATATATCGGTGTGGAACTTGCCGAGGCTTTTCAGAGAAACGGCAGAGAAGTCACTTTAATTGACTGCGCAGACACCTGCCTGTCCGCCTATTATGACGATATGTTCTGCAAACGCATGGAAAAGCAGCTGTCTGACCACGGAATCCATCTGGCATTTGAGGAAAAAGTCGAACGCCTGGAAGGAAACGAAAAAGTCGAGAAGGTGGTCACAGACAAACATACTTATGATGCCGACATGGTCATATTCTGTGTAGGATTCCGCCCCAACACAAAACTCGGAAACGGCCAGCTTAAGCAGTTCCACAACAATGGAGCCTATCTTACGGATCTCATGCAGCAGACCAGCCGCCCGGATGTCTATGCCGTAGGTGACTGTGCCACCGTTTACAACAACGCCATCGAAGATACGGATTATATCGCACTTGCCACCAACGCCGTCCGTTCCGGAATCATCGCCGCCCACAATGCCTGCGGCACAGAGCTGAAATCTCCGGGAGTACAGGGTTCCAACGGAATCAGCATCTGGGGCTTAAACATGGTGAGCACCGGGCTTTCCCTGGAGCGCGCAAAAAAGCTGGGTTTTGACGCCGCAGCCACAGACTATGAGGACTGGCAGAAAGCCGGATTTATGGAGAAGGACAACTATAAAGTCGTAATCCGCATCGTCTACGACAAAAAGACCAGACGCATCCTCGGTGCACAGCTTTGTTCCGACTATGATATCTCCATGGCAATCCACCTGTTTTCTATGGCCATTCAGGAAAAAGTGACCATTGATAAGTTAAAACTGTTTGACCTGTTTTTCCTTCCCCATTTTAATCAGCCGTACAATTATATTACTATGGCTGCACTGAACGCAGAATAGGGGTGATTCATATGCCGGAAGCAAAAAAATCAACCTCTTTCCATGAACTCTACAAAGAATTACTCCAAAAACAAATGAAAAATGAAGATATCAGTGAGGCTGACTATGATCCCCATCAGCTGGACTGCCTCTTAAATCCGGACCAGTATGCCCCGGTCATCCACACCGAATCATGTGAGAGCTGTGCCTATGACAGGGCCTGCAAAAACAGCTGTATTTTTGATGCCATCGAAGAAGTTGACGGAAAGCTGTCCATCGATCCGGATAAATGCAGCGGGTGCGGTGTCTGTATTGAGTCATGCAGGCTTGATAAGCTGGCGGAAAGCAAGGATATCTTCCCAGTGTTAAAAGAAGTGCGCAGTGAAGAAAAAGATGTGTATGCTCTGATCGCCCCTGCTTTCGTGGGCCAATATGAAAATGCTTCCCCAGGACAGCTGAGAAGTGCCCTGAAGGCCGCCGGATTCAAAGGAATGGTGGAAGTAGCGGTCTTTGCAGACATCCTGACTCTGAAAGAGGCTTTGGAATTTGACGAGCATATCAACTCAAACGATGATTTCCAGCTTACCAGCTGCTGCTGTCCGGTCTGGATCGCCATGATCCGCAAAATCTATCATGAACTGATTCCCCATGTGCCGGGAGCGGTCTCCCCGATGATCGCGGCAGGACGGGCAGTAAAGCAGATCCACCCCGATGCAGTCACAGTATTCATCGGCCCGTGCATCGCAAAAAAGAAAGAAGCCAGAGAACCGGATATTGCAGATGCAGTGGACTATGTACTGACATTTCAGGAAGTACAGGATATCTTTGACGCGGCCGAAATACGTCCGGAAGAACTTGCCGACAACGACAGGGAACACTCCTCCAGGGCAGGCAGGATCTATGCCCACACCGGCGGCGTCAGCGAAGCCGTAAGGTCTACTGTGGAAAAACTCAGTCCGGGAAGAGACGTCCCGGTCCGCGCACAGCAGGCGGACGGTGTCCCTGCATGCAAAGCCATGATCGAACAAATCCAAAAGGGCGAAACAGACGCCAACTTTTTTGAGGGGATGGCATGCAGAGGCGGATGTGTCGGCGGACCTAAAATTATCATTGATAAAGACAAAGGAAAAAGAAACGTAGAAACATACGGAGAGGAAGCTCCTTATAAGACGCCCCTTGACAATCCGTATGTGATGGAACTTCTCCACCGGCTCGGTTTTAAAAATATGGAGGAGTTTGTAGAAAAGAGCGATATGTTTACCAGAGAATTTGCAAATAATTAAAAATACAAAGAATATATATTTCCCATTTAAACAAACATCCGTTACAGTAAAAATCAATTCTGTAACGGATGCTTGTTTTCGTTTAATCTAAACTTGTTTCTTTCCATTCATTCCTGAGATCTTCTACCAGATACTCATCGCTGCGGCAGTGCATATCAGAAATTCCTGAGCTTATTTCTTTATATAATTCTGAATGATAGAAAAAATCCAGTGCACTTTCCAACGGTATATGCTCAATTCCAGAAAACATCTCTATAATGCGGGAATATTTCCTTTGTAATAATATCCGGTTGGCCTGCATTATATCACCTCACATCCTTGATATTTTAAATATTTATCTAATATTTCCTGGGAGCAAAAACATAACTGCAAATTAGGTTTTTCATATTTTAAACGTTCTATAGCGGAATACTTATCAATTAAGCCAGAAAAATATTCTGATACAACACTCCTGCCACGTTTTTTCTTAAATCTAAGTGACCATTTCCTTGCCTGTTCATATATTGGTGTGACATAAAATCCTCTTCCAAAATCCAAGTTTCTACGTGAAAAACCAATATCTGGTTTCTTTACTTCCGTATAAGAACCGTGGTATAAAATCATGGAATGACCTCCTCTTGCCTCATATACTCAATGATGTCCTCAACAATATACTCTTTGCTTTGTGTATGCAATATATCATAATTAGGAATAATATACTCCTCTAAAATTTTGCTTTGTTCTGTGAGCAGCCGATACACCTCTTCTCCATCTAATCCAAGTTTTTCGGACACACTTTCAATACAAAATACAGAAAACTCTAATTCTTTGGTCTCCATTGTTTTACACCTCATCTTAGATATACTGAACTCTTTTCAGGAACTTCAGCTTATAAAATTTTGTACTATAATTTTGCAAATGATTAAACCAGGAATCCAAAATATACAATTACCACGATACCAAGCAGGATCCGGTAAACTCCAAAGACCTTAAAATCGTGTTTTCGGATATAACTTAACAGCAGACGGATTGCCAGGATGGACACTAAGAAAGAAACCACGGTTCCCACAGTCAGAAGAATCCATTCACTGCCTGAAAACATTCCTACCTTCAGAAAATATTTGATCAGTTTCAATCCGCTGGCTCCGGCCATAACCGGCACTGCCAGGAAAAAGGAAAACTCACTGGCAACATAGCGGGAACAGCCCAGCAACACGGCTCCCAGGATCGTTGCACCGCTCCTGGATGTCCCCGGAATTGCCGCAAGCACCTGAAAACATCCGATGAAAAACGCCGCTTTATATGTCAGATCCTCCAGTGACCGCATAGACGGACGCCTGTTTCTGCTCTCAATGACAATAAAGGCAATCCCGTACAAGATCAAAGTTGCCGCTATGACATAAACGCCGGAAAGATAATCTTCCAGTACCGTATCCAGCGGAAGTCCCACAATGATGATCGGTATACATCCTACAATAACCTTTTTCCAGAGGTTATATGTATCCCGTTTTTCCCTTCTGCTCTTGCGCGGAGAAAATGGATTCAGTTTGTGAAAAAATAAAACCAGCACCGCCAAAATAGAACCGAACTGGATCACAACTTTGAATACTTCAAAAAACTCCGGGCTTGATGCCATCGGCCAAATATTGTCAAACAAAATGAGATGGCCCGTACTGCTGATCGGAAGCCACTCTGTGATTCCCTGAATAATACCGAGAACAATCGACTTTACGATTTCTATTACATTCATAATTAATCTCCCTTACATGTTTTGTCTATTATATTTCACATCAGGGAGAATTTCAACTTATAATACCGTCATTGATTGATATCATCAAAAAAATCTTTCAGATCTTTTCTCACTTCCGGTGACAGATCCTTCTCTTTTATTCCTTCCACCGCCCCTTCCAGTCCCCAGAGCAGATGGAGGCAGGCAGACTCGTCAAAAGCTCTTATCTTCAGCCACGCTTCTTTACTTCCGGACTTAATTAGCTGCTCTTTTGTATAGATTCCCGCCTGGTTCAGCTGCTCCTCTGTTTTTGCCCCGATATTCTCAAGATCTTTCAGTTCTCCCATAATAACTCCTTCCCGGCTCACACTCCTCATAAGAATGCAGCGCTGATTACGATGATTCCTAATAAAATTTCAAAAATAGCTTTCCCGATCATATTACGATCCGTAATATAAAGATAGGGCTCGTTTTCGCAGATAAAAACAGGATAAGGTTTTCCTGCCTCATAATTCTTTGATATTTCAGGAGGAATGTTTTCGCCGCTCTCATTTTTATAGACAACTCCCCCGTATGTATATTCAAAAGTAGGTGTGACGCTTCTGTTTCTTCCCGTGCCTGATATCTTACTCTCTACAAACCTTCCATAAACCATTGTTTTACATATACGGATTTTTATGAGATCAAAAACACCCAGAGAAATACTGAAAAGTCCAACGCAGCTCCAAAAAGCGATCCTCAAAAGTACCGAATTTTCTGTATAGACTGCATAGAATCCCACAATTCCCCTGCCAATAAAATAAGACCCGAAATTTCTTTTTTAATCCAATAAAATCTTTTCCCTTTAAATCCGGAAGAAAAAAGAAAAAACAGACCTGACAATATATCTGCTGCTAAAAGAATTTTAATTACTGTATCCAATCTTGCTCCTCCTCTCTCATATATTCCAATTATAAATCATTCAGTTCCATTTTAAAATTATGAAAACGAAAAATAAAAACAGTCCCAGAATTCATATAATATCCCGGAACTGTTCTATATCTAATTTCTGCCGCCTTTTAAAGGTGCTCCTGTTAATCGCATATCTCTATTGTATAACTTATTTCTTTTGTTTCCCCTGCCTTCAATGACTGGATTAAATATTTTTTCCTGATATCCTGCACGCCCTGTCCCACGAAATCATTCATGCCATACCACGGTTCAATACAGATATATTCAGCTTTATCAATAGCAGAAGGCATACTCCAGACCGCCGCTGCCGGAAATCCCGGGAAACTTACTTTCAGATGATAGTCTGCCTTGTCACACTCAAGAAGCATGGATGAAATCCCGTCTTCAAAAACGAGCGCATCGTGCCGGAGAAGATCAGGATTTAATGGAAGCTCTCTGATCTGCCTGTCCACCGGATATGTTTCCCTAGTTATCAGCCTGCCCTTTATCCGGTGCGTATTCAGATCCAAGGTCCGGTCAAAGATCAGACGGTAATCTGACAGCTCTGTATCCTCTGCAAACTGAAATCCCGGATGTGCTCCAATAGAATAATACATGGTATTTGTTCCTGCATTCAGAATTTTCCATGTAACCGTAAGTTTTCTGCCTTCCAGCCGATGAGAAACCTGCAGGCAGAAATGATACGGATAGGATTCATAAGTCTCTTCACTGCTCTGAAGCTCCATGACAATCTCCTCATCTGTTCTGTACACTGGTGTGAAATCCATGTCACGTGCGAAACCGTGCGCCCTCATTTTATAAACCTTTTCTCCCGCCATATAAGTTCCGCCGTAAAATCCTCCGATCGCAGGAAACAGGAGAGGCCCATGCTTCGGCCAGACTGGTCCTGCCTGCCATATATACTCCCGTTTCCTCACTTTATCATACATTTCACATAATTCACTGCCGTGTTCTTTCACTGAAATCCGGCATATTTCATTTTCTATCTGGTACACTTTGAAGTCCCTCTCTTTCTTTCATACATCTGGATTTTTGTTATGAGATATAGTATAATGAAGCGGCAAAAAACATGAATTTTTTACCATTTTATCGGCTTGCATGCTTTCATCTGGTGAAAATGGACATACTATCTGCAAATATTCCCGTTTTGGAGGATTTGAAATGAATCGAAAATTTATGTCGGTCAAGAACTGTCTTTTGGAAAAAATTAATACAATGGCACCCAATGAAAAGCTGCCTTCTGAACGTGATCTCATAGAAGAATTCGGCTTCTCCCGCCCGACCATTCAAAAGGCACTGTCCGACTTGGAAAATGAAGGTATTATTTACCGCAGGCCAAGACAAGGCTCTTTTGTTTCTGAACGCCGTCTGCACAAATCCCTGGATTCCCTCCAGAGCTTTCCTGAAGACCTGCGGTCCTCAGGCGACGTCCCTTCGACCCGCCTGATCGCTTTTGAAATCATTGAGGCCTCTGAGACTGTGGCACGGAAACTGCATCTGAAAACAGGGGATCCCGTTTATTACCTTGTTCGGCTGCGACACAAGAATGGAGATCCGATCATTTATGATTATTCTTACTATGCGCCATTTGCCATCCAGGATGCCAGCTGTGAAGTTTTCGTCGACTCCATATACAGCTTCATGGAACAAAGAGGCATGAAGATCTCCATGGCAGAAAAAACTGTGGATGCCATCCTTCCTCCAAAAGAAATAGCCGAAGCACTAAAACTACGCGATGACGAACCTGTTATCAAAATAGAAATGGTTGCCTACCTGTCGGACGGACGGCCGTTTGAGTATACGCTGTCCCATAAGAATCCAAAAAAATATTTGCTTGAAATAAAATCCTACCGCTGATAACGAAAAGGTGCCGGTCAAAAAGACTGGCACCTTTTCGTTATCTGATGGTCACCTCATCTCCAATCCGGCAGTCCGGGTATTCACCTTCCACATGTACAGTGCCGGGAAGGGCCGCTTCTCTGGCCGCATCAAAACGGACTGTACAGTGTCCCAGCTCTGAAAATGTTTTTGATGCCATATCTCCCACAGCAGTGACTGGATAGCTGAATTTCCCGATTGTCAAAATATCCCCGGGACAGATGGAAACTGTTTCCTCCGGCTCTCTTATGAGTACGCTGTAGTCTTCCAGGCCTCCGCCTGCGCACTGCCCAAAAAAAATCAGCATATTTTCATCCCGGAAGTCACATGCCTGCGCTCCGATGCCCAGTATCTTCGCCGTATATTTCATTTTTAATTTTCCCTCCTAAAATACCAGCTGGCCAATGATGACCGCAATGAGGATCTCGACTGGAGCTACCACAAATTTAGAGAACAGCACTGCAGATACTCCCACCTCTACCGTCTCCGGCTCCGCCTCACAAAGTGACATGCCTACCGGAATAAAATCTGCTCCGCAGGGCTGATGGATTGCAAATACAGTAGGAAGCGCCATGGTAAGCGGTACGGCACCCGTGCTGATGAGTCCTCCGATCAGTGCCCCGATCACCTGCGGGATCACCGCTCCCGGTCCAATGATCGGAGAGAGCAGCGGAAATGTGATGATCAGGCCCATTACAATCAGTCCTATAGGAGAAGTTGCCAGTCCTGACAGTGCATTTGCAATAATATTCCCAACCCCGGTACTTGTGATCAGCGTAAATACTGTTGACACAAAAATCAGAAATGGGATAATGGTTTCCAGACAGAGTTTAAACGAAGTTCTTGCAGCCTGTACAACTGTCATTACAAACTTTCCGATCCCTGCAGCAACTGTTGTCATAAATTTAGAAACTGTTTTCATATTTTTCCCCTTCCACACACTCAATCTTCAGCGGTAACATTTTTAACAGTAGAGCCGGACACGTAAATCCCCTCTTTACAAAATGATCCAAATGGTCCGCTTGGCCCGGTAGGATTCAGGTTGATCGTCTTTAAACCCTTTTTCGGAAACATCCCAAGCCGCAGGCTCCCTCCGCAGTTTACAATGACGCATGCAGTTTCGGCATCCGGAACCGGTTTGCGGAACCCGTCCACAGCTTCTCCCCCGATGATCCCGGCAATTTTTTCTGCCAGCGGATGAATGCCCACACCTGTCATACATACAACTTTTGTTCTTTTCCCTTCTGCACTGATCTCCAGCGGAGTACCAAATCCCCCGCCTCCTTTTGATACGATAGCTTTTCCCATTTCTGCAACCTCCTGTATAAATGATATCTTTGTCAGACACAGTACTGTACGTTAGTATGCTTCTCCATGTTTTCTTGCTTCCACCTCTTCCCAGTTGATGCCTTCACGCTTGGCAAGTATCCCGTTGACTTTCTCAATTGTAAGTCCAATCATCGAAGAGGTACATAATCCGATTAGGAATGTACATACCGCCAGAACTCCTCCGGCCTGTGCCCCATACATTTTAACAACCCCCTCGTATACCCCCAGCCACACATACATTTCTGCCGGGTTTACATGAGGAAACAGACACATCATCGGCGCCATATTGGTACGGTTTGCAACCTCAAAAAAAGCGGCTTTATACTTTTCTTTCAGATAACGGCCGAAAGTAAATACAATAGGGCTTCCGACAAAGAAGTTTCCAAGATACGGAAGAATAGTATATCGAGTAAAAAAGTTTCCTGTCAATTTTTGCGCAAAGTTATCAAAGCGTTCCTCCCCGACCAGACTCACCACCGCATTCAGTACTGTCAGTGCGATCAAAGCCATTGGCAGGATGCCCAGCATATTGTCAAGGAACGTCGTTCCTGCCGCCTTGAAGAATCCTGTCAGACCTTTTGCGACAGCAACAAATGCTGTAATGATGCCCGGAAGCTCAAATGCGGTCTCGTTTGCCGCTGATGCAAGTTGTGTAAGCATATATTTTTCCTCCTTTTGCTTTTGAAGGGGGCAGGCAGCGCCCCCTTACGATTTGTTCTCTGAGTAAATACGTTATGCAGTGCACTTATCAGCAGACTGACCGTCAGAGACGATACTGAAGTCTTTTTTATATTTTGCAACAGCCATATCGACCCATTCTTCGGTGATCGGCTTTGCGTTAATAATGGTATAGCGCAGTCCTTCCCGCTCGGTAAAATCGGCGAGAGTCAGCAGTCCGGTGCGGAGCTGGTCCTCCGTAATCCCCAGACCCTCCAGTGTAACATCGATCCCCAGGCGCTTCAGCATCATCAGCGCTCTCTCGTGCTGGTTATCCTGGAACAGAGACATAAAATAGACGGTCATTCCGATGATCTGACCATGCAGAAACGGTTTTTTGCACACAAATTCCATGTTGTCGAAAAACGCATGTTCACTTGCGCTTTCCCACATCGTGTGATTCATTCTGGCACTGTATTCTGCTACCCACCGGAAAGCCTCACACATGAAATAAATTCCGTCATCATTGACTTCACGGATATTGTCAATATTTTCTGCCAGCATACCGAGCAGGTATTGGGCTCCGTCACAGATTTCCTGTGAAAATTTATGGCTCTTTGTGACCATACTGTTCAGTTTCCAGTCGTAAGAAGCAGTCAGACAGGCCAGCAGGTCGCCCGCCCCTGAAATATTCAGGTATTTCGGCGCTCCTTTAATAATGTCAAAGTCAATATAGATGGCTTCCGGGAAAATACGTCCCATATAAGTTACAACATTATGAACCCTCATGGCAGATTTATAGCAGAATGCGGCATTGACGGACAGGACTGTCGGCACACTGTGGATTTTCCTGCCCAAATGTTCAGCCATCCATTTTCCTGCATCAATTGCCATTCCACCGCCCATTGCAACAACGGTGTCCACTCCTCGGTACTTTTCTACATCTTGTTCCAGAGTGGAGATTTCAACGTCCTTTACTATATAGACTTTATAATCATTTTTTAATTGTTCTTTATATTTTTCAAATACAAATCCGTCAGTTACGACAAGATAATTACTGAGATCAGCTGTCAATCCAGGTAACAGATTTCTTCCATAGACCAGACGGAACTGATCTCCAACATGTGGAAATATCATATTTGCAGTCCTCCTTCTTAGAAGTATTGATTGCAGCGGCTGTATATGGTAGACTTAAATCAGATATTAATTTTGATAGCCGGCAGCTTTGGCAAGCTCTGCATCGATGACGATTGTGGCGTCTCTGTGCATCTTGAGCATAGTTGCCGGTATTTTGCATGTAATCTCATCGTCCGTAAGAAGCGCTTTCATTACCGGCACTTTATTCTCTCCCGTGGCAATGAGTACAATCTTTTCTGCTTTCATAATGTCGCCAATTCCCATTGTGATCGCTTCTTTCGGTACATCATCCGGTGAGTCAAAGAACCTGGAATTTGCAGCGATCGTGCTCTCATCCAGTTTTTCGATATGTACTCCTGCTGTAAGCTTTTCTCCCGGTTCGTTAAATCCAATATGTCCGCTCACACCGACTCCCAAGAGCTGGAGGTCTACCATCTTATCTTCGTACAATTTTTCATTAAACAATTGAATCTCATCTTCTGCTTTGTTCCTGCCGGACGGCACATAAGTGTTTGCCGCGTCAATTCCTGCCGGCCCGAAGAAGCGGCATGCCATATAGCTGCGGTAGCTCTGCGGGCTGTCCGGGTCCATTCCGATGTATTCATCTAAATTGACAGTCGTGATTCGGGAAAAATCTACCTTTCCTTCTTTATAGGCATCTACCAGAAACGGATAAACCTGTTCTGCTGTTCCCCCGGTTGCAAGACCCAATTTTGATTCTGGTTTTTTCTGAACCTGTGTAATAATTTCGTTTGCCGCGGCCCGGCAGGATTCTTCATAACTTTTTGTCACGATAACCTTCATAATGATGTACTCCTTTTCTATTAGCTTTGATATGTTTCTCGTGGATATGTCCACGATTAGATTATACTGCACATGTCCAGATATAGCAATACATTTTTGTAATCTTTTTTATATTTATTTTAAATATTCTCTGCATCCTTATGTAATTTGTATATTTTTTTGAATTTTTCTTATATATATACATAATATTTGACCACAAAAATAATTAGTGTTATACTACTCCCGGGAATTAACTTGGTCATATCCAGAAGCTCTCCACCGTTTCAAAGCACTGGACCAGTCCACAAATTATTCTCAGCAATACATTCATCAATGGGAGGATTTAAAATGAATCGAAAGTTTATGTCCATCAAGCATTGCCTGTTAGAAAAGATCAGCAGCATGTCGCCGAATGATAAACTCCCCTCTGAACGCGATTTAATAGAAGAGTTTGGGGTTTCACGCCCGACGATTCAAAAGGCTCTTTCTGATCTGGAAAATGAAAGAATTATTTACAGGATACCGAGACAGGGATCTTTTGTCTCCGATCTGCGGCTCCGCAAGTCACTGAACAAACTCAAAAGTTTTGCAGAAGACCTCCGTTCTACGGGAGATACCCCATCTACCCGTCTGATTTCCTTTGAGATCATTGAGGCTTCTGAGACCGTGGCCAGACAGTTGGATATAAAACCAGGTGATCCTGTATATTATCTTATCCGTCTGCGCTTTAAGAATGGAGATCCTATTATTTATGACGATTCATATTTCGCACCGTTTTCTGTTAAGGGGATCACTTGTGATGTACTCGTTGATTCTATCTACCAATTCATCGAATCGCATGGCATGAAAGTTTCTATGTCCAAAGAAACGATCAGTGCCGTACTCCCGCCGGAGGCGATCGCGAAAGCATTGGAGCTTCAGGAAGATGAGCCTGTCATCAAACTTAATATGGTCGCTTACTTGTCAGACGGCCGTCCCTTTGAATATACAATTTCACATAAAAACCCAAAAAAATATCTGCTGGAACTGCACTCTTACCGTTAAAAAACAGGAAGAAAACCCTTATCAGGTCTTTCTTCCTGTTTTTATATCATCAATATCGGTTTATGCGGCATCTGCCTGCTTCTGCTTTTTAAATCCATCTTCCAGATACTCAGCCGCCATACATTTTGCTTTTTCAAGCTGAGACAGCTTTTTCTTTTTTCCCAGATCTTCTATAATTTCACGGTAATTTCTCTCCCTAAGTTCATGATCCTCCCGAAATCCTGAAAATACAAAATTCCCGCTTGTCTTATAACCGCAGATAATATTCCCGTCCTCATCGGTAACCAGTACATAAGCGCGGTTCCCCTTCCAGTGGCGGGCGAGCCCTACGCTGGACACCGGGCCCGACTTCCTGATCTTTACAAGCTGTTTATTCAGCCTGTGGATCTGAGGCAGTGCCATCAGCCTGCTCACAACGGCCATCGCCAAAAATAACAGCACAACACCAAACAAATTGTTGTTCATAAAACTTCCTCCTTCTGCTCACAGAGCATTGACTTTTCCCCTAATATGTTTTATGGACATATCCATCCATAACACTTTTCACAGTGTAAATACTGTGTATTTATTGTATCCTCAAAAAAACATACACAAATCAGCTCTCTATGGACATGTCCAGTTCTTGTATTTATTGTACAGGAATTGAAACTTGATTGCAACTGTTATTATCGTGATAAAATCATCATATTAAAGTCAGTCGTCGCAGGCAGGGGGAATATAGCTGCAGAGCACAACACTCAGATTGAGAAAAAACATAGAACAAGGTGGGCAAGCCCCACACTTCAGCTCCCCAACCCCTCACTCTTTGAGAGGCTTGACAACTTTGCGTACCAGATGCGATTTGACGTAGTCAAATGATTTCCTTACGCATTCTTATAAACGTTGGTTATTACTCTGTTTCTTTATTCCTTTATCTTGGCCCACAATTCAATACAGCAGTCATCCTGCTCAGGTCTGAAATACTTCTGCATCAAAATAGGCTCCGGAATCATTCCTCTCTTTGGAAGCCAGACATCATACAAATACCTGCTTGCTTTATACAAAGCCTCAGAGACAAGAATCTCAAAATTTTCTGCCTCATAACTGCACACGATATACCGGCCCTCTGGCATCGTCCTTTCTTCAGAATCATGATCCTGTTTTCGTTTTTTTGTTCCGACAAAGTAATCAAAATACTCCGGATCACTGCCAAGCGTTAAGATGTCTACATACTCCCTGTTGTGATCTTCAGGCAGCTGTTTCCACAATTCAGTCAGCATATTGATCTTCGGCTCACCCAACTCCTTCACGGATGCTGTCCGGCTCTTTCCTGTAAAAATAACATCCTGCTTCAAATGTTCCTTCCTGATCTCCAGTACCATCTGCTCCACTGCCAGAGGAGCACCCTCCTCGATCAGAGTGTGGTTCAGCATAAGATCGGGCTTTACAAAAGCATCCAGAGTCAGATCACTTTTCCTGTACTCATCCGGCGTAATGCCGTATGTCTCCCGAAATGCCTTTGTCAGGCTGCTGTGGCCTGCAAACCCGCACTCCAGGGCCACGTCGAGAATCGTGCAGCTCCGATCCCTGAGCTTTTCTGCGGATTTTGCAAGGCGTCTTAGTTTCAGATATTCATTTACATTTTTGCGGACCAGACGGTGAAACAGCCTCTGATAATAGTACTTAGACAAATGTGCCTTTGCTGCCAGAACATCTACCGAAATCTCATCTCCATAGTGTTCTTCAATATAATCCAGCGTTTTTTGTATTGCTTCCCAAGCGTACATATTCTTCCTCCTGATTCTTTGTGATATAAGACAAGTCTAAAGGATGTTCAAGTTGTACGCTTGCCGTAGAATGCTCTCTTTTTCAACTTTTTCCTCTCTAAAGGAGGTGTCCTGCCGCCCCGCTGTGCCCGCAGTCGGCCAGCTGTTCATCGGGAAGCGTACACACTCTGCGCTCCTTTTCCACCAGCCGGCTTACAAACTCTGTGGACGGGGCTTTTAAAAGATCTTCGGGTGCGGCATACTGTTCAATCTTTCCGCGGTCCATGACCAGCACTTTTGTTCCAAGCTTCAGCGCTTCCGAGATATCATGGGTCACAAACATGACCGTGATCCCGGTTTTCTCATAGATCTGCCTGAGTTCAGTCTGGAGCTGTCCTCTCGTGATCTCATCCACGGCTCCGAAAGGCTCGTCCATCAGCAGGATGTCCGGCGAGGCAGCCAGGGCCCTTGCAATTCCGACTCTCTGCTGCTGTCCGCCGGAAAGTTCTGAAGGATACCTTTCTCTCATATCTTCCTCCAGCCCCACGATGCCCATCCACTTCTCCACCGCTTTTTTTGTGCGCTCCTTATCCTTTTTGTTGAGCAGGTCAGGAACATAGGAGATATTTTCTTCCACCGTCATATGCGGAAACAAAACGCTTCCCTGGATGGCATAGCCGATATTTCTTCTCAGGCTGATCATATCCATCTCTGAGATATCCCTGCCTTCCACAAAAATACTGCCGCCATCGGGGATTACCAGGCCGTTTACCATTTTCAGAACCGTCGTCTTTCCGCAGCCGGAGGACCCTATCACCGTCACAAATTCACCCCGCTCAACCGTCAGCTCAAAACCTTCTATGACGGTTTTTTCGCCGTATACTTTTTTAATCTGTTTGAATTCAATCGCTTTGCTCATCCGGGCCTCCTTACTTTAACAGTCCTTTGCTTTTGAGAAAATCTTCTGCCGCTTCCTTAGGTTCTTTCTTCTTCGTCTCCACTTCATAATTGATCTTTGCCATCAGCTCATCGGAGAGGATGCCGTTAAGCTTTTGAAATACCGCTTTCAGTTCCGGATGCTCATTCAGTACATCATCCCTGACTACATTTCCGCAGGAATAAGAAGGATAAAAGTTCTTGTCATCTTTCAGGACGACCACATCAGACACACTCAGCTGTCCGTCCGTGGTAAAAATATTCATCACATCTATTTTCTTTTGTCCGATCGCTTTATATTTCAGGCCGATATCCATGTCCATCGTATTTTTAAACTTGAACCCGTAGGTCTTGCACAGAGCGTCGTAGCCATCTTCCCGCTCGAAGAAATCATACTCCGCTCCAAAAGTCAGCTGACCCGCCGCCCTCTTTAAATCTGAATAAGTCCTTAAGTTATATTTCTCCGCAGTCTCCCGGCGCACAGCCAATCCGTAGGTATTGTTAAATCCGTACATTCCAAGCCACTGCATCCCGCATTTTTCTTCATATCCGGCTTTCAGCTGTCCGAACATATCCTCTGTATAAATGCCGCTCTTTTTCAGTACCATATTCCATCCGGTTCCCGTGTACTCCGGATAAATGTCGAACTCCCCTTTTTCCATGGCCGGCTGGATATTGGAGGTTCCTCCGCCCACACCCTGGGTCAGTTCTGTGTTCAGCCCCGTCTCCTGCTCAATAAGAATACTCAGCATCTCTCCCAGGACATACTGTTCCGTCATCGGTTTGGTTGCAATATGGACAGTATCCTTCTTCTTTTGCCCCCAAAAGGCCCCAGCCGTCAGTGCTGCCGCTATCACAAGAACCAGGATCAATAAAATCCTGTTTGCCTTCCGTGCTTTCCTGTCCTTTACCTTCATTCTTTGTTCCACAAAGCCGAGAATAAAATCCATGGCAAGCGCCAGAAGTGCGATCAGAAGGCTTCCCGCCAGAGTCATCGCCCCATTGTTGGTCGTTATACCGCGGTAGATCGCCACTCCCAGTCCTCCTGCCCCGATAAACGATGCGATACCTGTAAGAGCAATGGTCATTGTGACCATATTTCTGATTCCGGACATGATGACCGGCATGGCAAGCGGAAGTTTAATCTTAAATAAAATCTGCGCCCTTGTGCTGCCCATTCCCTTGGCAGCCTCAAGGATTCCTTCGTCAATGTTGCTCATTCCCGTATGCGTATTTCGCACCATCGGGAGCAGCGCGTATACGGTCAGAGCGATCACCGCAGTGGCATTTCCGATTCCGGAAAATGGGATCAGAAATCCCAGCATGGAGATCGATGGAATCGTATAGAGAAAATTGATCAGTCCAAGAGCCGGTTTTGCATACCTTTGATACTCACTGATCAGGATTCCCACGACACCTCCAAATATAATCGCAATAAAAATAGCAATCAGAGAAATTTCAAGGTGCTCGAAAGCCAAGCCCATGAAAAATCCGCTCCGCTGTGTTAATACGTTCCACATTTGATGCAGCATAGACTATCCATCCTTCCTTTGAATTGCGCCCGCAGGACACTGTTCCTTACAAAGTCCGCAGTGCAGGCAGTGTTCCTGCTGTATTTTATAAGGCTTTCCCTCACTGATGCATTGCTGGGGACATACGTCCCTGCACGTCCCGCAGCCGATGCAGGCTTCTGTGATCAAAAAGCCTTTTTCTTCTTTTTTCATTGTGCCGATGGTGAAGCGTTCCCTGTAAATCGGAACTTTCCCCAGATCGAAAAACTCCAGCCAGCCGTCCTCGATGCAGAAAGCCTCCGAGATATAACGGCTTTCCCCCGGATACACATCGTTCATCATCGGGTTTTCCTCAAAGATCCGGTCAATCCACATTTTTTGATCCGAAAGCTTTTTCACCGGGCCGGAGAGCCGCACCATCTGAAATTCTTTATTCATTCCTGTAATGGCTGTATATTCATTTGCCATCAGCTGTCGGTAAAAGTCTTTCCCTCTTTCCGTACAAAAATACAGCTTTTCTCCCTCTGCGATCATGACATCGATGATGCGCACCTGGGGATGTCCTTCTTTATCGACCGTTGCGAAGGCCACATCTTTGATCTCTCTTAATAATTTAATACACTCTTCTGCTGTCATCCCTTTATCCTCCTTTGTGACTGTCCAGATTCTAACCACATGATAATTCCCCGATCTCCAAACGTAAAGTACGCACAAAAAAGTAGGATGGTTACCGCCAGGAAATCCGGTATCTTTCGGATACCATAAAATGCAGAAAGGAGCGGCTAACTCTGATTAACCGCTCCTCACTATTCTTCACTGACAATTTCAGCTTTAAAGACATTGATCGTATCCGCGTCAGGACAACAGAACACCGCCGTTCCTTCCGGCTGACCCGGAATGGTTCCCCCGTATCTTAAAATATCAACATACGGAAACGCCACATGCATAGCCATCGGACAAAGCCGGCCCCTCTCCGTATCAAAATCAAAACTGTCTCCGACCCTGTGTCCCCGGTGACAGCCGTGATCCCCTTTTCTTTCGACCAATGTAAGTTTAATCTTCGGACGACTCAAAATTAAGCACCTCCAAATTTTTCTCAATCGGTATTCCCTTAAATTTATCAGCTGTTTCATGGTTAATAGCAATCAGCTGTCTGACCGCAGACATAGCTCTCTGCGCCGCTTTTTCAAGCGCTGTTCCATTCAGCACCTGGCTTGCGAGAATGGCTGAAAATATATCTCCGGTTCCGGGAAAGCGAACCGGAATCTGTTCAAACGGAAGCTCAGACACCGTATCCGTCTGATGATCATAGATCAAAACAAAATCCCCGGCCTCCGTCTTTACACTCGTGATGACGATAGATTTCGCACCAAGCTTTCTGAGCTTTTTGAGAATCTCTCTGCCCTCTCCCTGGGTAATGACTTCCTTTCCCTGACACATACCCGCCAAAAAGCTTGCTTCCGTCAGGTTCGGCACAATCACATCGGCCAGGGAACACAGATCTCTCATATAGCCGACGGTTTTTTCTTCAATTCCATTGTAAAGCTTTCCTTCATCTCCCATAATGGGATCGACAAAAATCCAGGTTCCTTTCTTTTTCTGCTCTCTCAGATAGCCTGAAATCAGTTTCACCTGCTCTTTGGAAGCGATAAATCCCGTGCAGACGGCGTCAAAAGAAAATCCCAGTTCCGCCCAGACTTTCATTGTCTTCTTCATATACTCGGTGGTCTCTAATATCTCGAACTTTCCATAGTCGAGAGTGTTTGAGACCAGTGCAGTGGGAAGGTTATATAAATTAAGTCCGGCGTGGGTCATGACCGGCAGCATGGCAGACAGGGCCACTTTGCCGCAACCGGCCAGATCATTGATCAACAGTATTTGGTCTTTCATATCATTCCTCATCTTTCCCTACTCTATATTTTTTTCCAAAACACTTATGAGCCGCTTGTAGTCAATCGGTTTTGAGACATGATCATTCATGCCTGCTGCCAGTGCCTTAGCCATATCCTCCGCAAAGGCATTGGCTGTCAGGGCGATCACCGGAACCTTAAGAGCCTGGGGATGTGTGCTGCTCCGGATCTCTTTTGCTGCGGTGTATCCGTCCATGACGGGCATCTGCAGATCCATAAGGACTGCCTGATAATATCCCGGTTCAGAGGCCAGAAACATATCCAGAGCTTCCTTTCCATTCTCTGCGTTTTCAACCGCGAAGCCCGCTTCGGTTAGTATGGTTTCCGCAATCTCCATATTAAGTTCATTGTCTTCTACCAGCAGAAGCCGTTTGCCCCTGAGTCTGTCCGAGCACCTGGAATCAGACCCTGGCCCATCCTGAATTTCAAATCCCGCCATCCTGTGCTCCGCAACCTGATCCGAATCGGCGATCTTCAGATTCAGAGTGACGATAAAACGGCTTCCCTGACCCTTCCGGCTTTCTGCCTGGATATTTCCGTTCATCGCAGAAACGATTCCCTGGGCAATGGACATTCCAAGCCCTGTTCCCTGTACTCTGCGGACCTTGGAATCATCTGCCCTGGAAAACGGTACAAAAATATAGTTAAGAAAATCCGGGTCCATTCCGATACCGTTATCCTCCACAGTAAAGACAAAGCTTGCGGCCCCAGGCGTGCGGCCAGTAACCTCCTGGACTTCAACGATGATCCTGCCCCCGTTCTGGGTGTACTTTACAGCGTTCGTAATCAAATTGATCAGCACCTGCCTGATCCTCCCCGCGTCACCGATAAAATCAGTGTGGACTACATCCACAGTTCTGAATAAAAGCTCCTGGCCCTTCTGCAGTGCTTCCGGACGTGTGATTGAGTTGATATCCGTGATCAGTTCCCTCAGACAAAACGGTTCTTCTGTCAGTTCGATCTTTCCCTTTTCTATCTTCGACATATCCAGAATCTCATTGATCAGATCCAGCAGGTGGCTGCTCGACATGTCTATCTTTGTGAGACATTCCCTCACTTTTTCAGGATCATTGATCCTGGATGCGGCAATGGAGGTCATGCCCATGATCGCATTCATCGGAGTCCTTATATCATGGGACATCTGGGCCAGAAAACTGCTTTTTGCCTCATTGGCTTTCTTGGCGGCCTCGTACGCTGCCAGCAGCGCCTTTCTGTTTCTCTCTTCCTGCTCTTTCTCCTCCTCTACGCTGTGGGCAGCCAGGATGACTTTTACCGGAATTCCGTTCCGGCTCTCCGCCAATATGATATGGATGCGCATCCATCCGTAACACCCGTCATAGTCCCGTCTGAATTCCCTTGCATAAATTGTTTCCCCGGCACCAATCCTCTGCCGTATGGAATCAACAGAGAGCTCTGCTGCGAATTTATCCCTCTCATTTTCATGGATCAGTTTCATGTACGCTGATTTGAGTTTTTCATAGCGGTCGCTGCCGTCCAAATACCCCTCCAGATCTTTTCTGATACTGAAAGACTGGAACGACTCATCTGCCAGATCCACATAAAACACAGAGTGATAGAAGGATGAGAGTCCCTTGATAATATTTCTCGACTCAAAGTAAAGCTTCTTCTGCTTTTCTTCCTCATATTCCTCCATCTTTTGTTCATTGATATTCATATTGGCAAAGACAACCTTCGTCACCTTTCCGTCTCTCATCTCAGCAATACTGAAACGGGAGCGCACCCAGCCCAGACGATCCGGATATATCCTGCGGAAATCTACATCATATACAGGATTCTCCTCAGACAGAGTCTGTCTCAGAAACTCAGGACTGCCGGCTCTCTGCATCTTCTCCCGATCTTCTAAAAAGACATGCTCCCGCACAAACTTCCCATAATAGCTTTCAAGGCTGCCTTTCGGAAACTCTCCCTTCCTGTAAATAGTATCCTCCTGCCAAATGGCTTCCTGCATATCCTCCTCCAGATCAAACAAATAGATCGAATAATAACACTCGCAGAGATTGGAGAGCACATTTTCCCGCAGCTGGGATTCTTTTTTATCATCAATGCAGCGAAGAGTCAATAAAATATGTTCTTCCAGGCTCTGCCTGATGCAGGCAGAATAAAAATTATAATAATGCAGATTCCCCTGTTCATCTGAGAGACGAAGAGTTCCCTCCAGATAATTCTTTTCCCGGTAACTCTGTCTGTCAAATATATGATCAAATATTTTCCGGTCCTCCGAAGGCATCTTCGGCTTCATCTTGCTGCGGAAGTCCGGAAACGGCCCATGTCGGTTTAATTCAGCCCATTCTCCTGATCCATGGATACAGCTGTACTCCGATTTCCCCAGATCCGCACTGATGACCAGCTGATAGATCTGCGACACCGCAACCTGAGCAGTTCTGGCACTGATCCTTTTTTCCATCTCCTGATCCTGCTCATCAAATGCCACGATCACCCATGGAAATTCTTCAGAATACCCTGTGGACGGCACAATCCTGATCTTTCTCCAGCCACCGGTCCTGCTCCGGTAGAATTCCTCAATCTGAGACGCTCCTTCCCTGATCCTTCCGGCAATATAACTGCTCTTTGATGACTCTGAAATCATCTTTTCATATGCAGGTGACGCTTCATTGGCAGCATAGCAGCTTAAAAATTCTTCATAATCAGAAAACATCTGCGTATAAACCCTGAAGGAATCTGTCGACTTGATCGTCTTATAGGTTCTGTTCTTCATGTTGCAGAGAAAAATCCCCGTATAGCTGTCGCTCAGAGTCTGTATGACTGCGTCATACTCCTGCTTGAGCATGACGGTATTGGTAATATTCTGGTGATACCCTCTTAAGCATACTCCTTCTTTGTAGCTCCAGTCCCGGACTCCTCCGCAGCGCACATAGATACGCCCCCACTTTGGATGTTCCCATGGATACTGCACTTCTGCCCGCTCATCTTTCATTATCTTTTCCACCGCAGACTCAACAATCGGACAATACTCATCCTCGATGCGTTCATACCATGCCTGATAGCATTGCTCCGGCGAAGGTTCCGATTCAAGCCCCAGCAGCTCCAGCATAGCGCTGTCGGCGTACATCCTCGGTTTTTGCCCGTCATCTAATTCGATCACCCACAGTCCTGTCTGTGCCTCCCGCAGAATCTCCTGCATTTTCTGCGTATCCCTGAAATGGTCAAGCATATCTTTTTCCTTTCCTGTTTTAGATCTATCCCATCTGTCATTAGTATAACACGGTTTATTCTCTGTGCCCATTTGCTTATAACAAAACTCAGATGATTTTCACTCCTAAGAACCGCACCAGATCCATAGCCTGCATCGGGCCGATCTTCAGCCCGCGCAGTTCCCGAAAAGTATCGGATATCATGATTCCCTCGATGTTGCTGTCCGATAAGTCGATTCCTTCCAGCTGTGTCTTAAAAAAATCGACCCGGGAAAGGTTTACTTTTTCAAACCGGACTTTTTTAAATTTGACTTCCGCAAAAAATGCTTCGCTGAAATCAACTCCTTTGAGTCTGCATCCGTCCCAGAGTGTGCTTTCAAAGTTGGCATAGTGATAACATCCTTCTTCCACTATTGTTTTGCGGAATGTGCTCTGGCTGAAGTCCCCTCCGTCACCTTTGCATCCCGATATCTCCGTTTCTTTTAAATAGCAGGACTGAAATCTGCAGTTGGAGAAATCACAATTCACAAATTTTACATTGTAAAACATAGAACCACTGAAATCACATGATACAAACCTGCATTTTTTGAAGCAGACATGATTAAATTCCACCTTCACAGGCATTTCCAGACACAGGGTCTCTCCTTCATAGTTTTTTTGTATCAGCGGCTCTTCCTCGGCCGCCGCCTTTATCACATCGTCTTCCAGCATTCCAAGCCTCCTTTTGTCACTCCTTTTCTGCCGCCACGATCAACATCATAGGACGGCGCATTTCATCCCGCATACCCGGCAGATCCAGCATTTCCTCCGGCGGCTTGGGTTCTGTGATATGTCTCAGCACAAAGCCATGCCGCAGCAGTGTATTCAGATATGTCGTCAGCGTTCTGTGGTATTTTACTACCTGTTCTCCGAGAAAGACCGCATCCCTTTTTCCCTCAAAAAAATACCGGTCCACAGGGAAATGCAGAATCTCTCCATCTTCGTCATAATACCAGTCCTGACTTCCATATGAAGTAAATACGGGATGTTCTGCCGAAAACACAAACTTCCCGCCCGGCACAATCCATTGGCTGATCTTTTCTGCCAGCGCTTCAAAATCCTTCACGTAATGGAATGCAAGTGAGCTGATGACCACATCAAACGATTCCTTTGGAAAGTCCAGATCTTCCATGGCACATCTTCGGTACCGGATCTTTTCATGGCTGTTTTTTTCACCTGCTGTCTCCAACATTTTTTCTGAAATATCAATGCCTGTCACAGATTCAGCCCCATGTTCCGCCGCATAAATGCAGTGCCATCCGTAACCGCATCCCAGATCCAGAACTCTTTTTGAAGCAAAATCAGGCAGGACCTTCTGAAGCTCAGACCATTCCCCGGCACCTTTAAGCCCTCTTTTTGAACGGTCCATCTGACTGTATTTCAGAAAAAATTCCTCGTTGTCATATTTATTTTCTTTCATAATCCTCCCGGCACCTCCATAGCCGCATGACCTGCTCCGCCGCAGCCGCCATATTCTTCTGTGCATATTCGGGTTCCATGGCTTTTCCGATCGTCACTGTCTCTCTCAAAATCGGAAAGAAAGCGTCGATCCCGCGGCTGTTGCACTTCAGCGCATCTTCTGCAATGCATCCCGCAAATGCAATGACAGGCTTGTTATATTTTTTTGCCAGCTCTGCCACACCCACCGGTGCCTTTCCCATTGCGGTCTGGCCGTCCAGCCGTCCTTCCCCTGTGATGACCAAACCGGACTCCCGGATATATTCTTCCAGCCTGGTTTCTTCCAGCACAATTTGGATTCCGGATTTCAAGACCGCATTTGTAAATGTCAGAAAAGCGAATCCAAGCCCTCCGGCGGCGCCGGTTCCCGGCTGTTTCGGATCAGCGCCGCAAAACTTCTCCCCCGCAAGCTCAGCATAGCCTTCAAGCCATCGGTCCATATCTTTTATCATCAGAGGATCAGCCCCTTTCTGGGGTCCGTAGACCGCACTGCACCCACGATCCCCGCACAGAGGATTGGTCACGTCACATGCAATCTCAAACTTACATTCACTTAATTCCGGAAGCACGCTGGTGTCCGTGATTCTCTCAAGCTCAGCGAGTCCTCTGGCTCCAAAAGGAACCTGCTCTCCCTCGGCATCCAGGAATCCGTATCCCAAAGCCTGAAGCATCCCAATCCCGCCGTCATTGGTTGCGCTTCCGCCAATTCCAATGATGAATTTTCGGCAGCCTTTCTGCACGGCATCCCGAATGACTTCTCCAACGCCATAGGTTGTTGTGTACATCGGATTTCTGTCTTTTTCAGGAACCAGCGTGATTCCGGCTGCCCCGGACATTTCAATAACAGCTGTGCCGTTTTTTTCAATCATACCATAACTGCACTCCACGGGCTCCCCGACCGGTCCGGTAACGGTAATTCTCTCTTCTTTGCCGCCCATACCGCAGACCAGTGCTTCCACCGTTCCTTCACCTCCGTCTGCCAGCGGCCTTACCTGCACTTCTGCTTCAGGATATACACGCAGAATACCGTCTGATACAGCCTGTCCCGCCATCATAGAAGACAGACTTCCCTTAAATGAATCCATAGCAACTGTTATTTTCACCCGAACTACCTCCTGCTTTTTAAATCCGTAAAAGCACGCGCTTCCCTCATTCTGTGCCGACTCTTTGTGATAATTGTAGCAAATACACTGTTTAAAAGCAATTACGGGACTGCGCTCTCAAATGAGTAATCTTGAACCATACTGCGAAAAAGAACCGATTCCTCCGGAAACTTTCCAGAGGAATCGGTTCTTGGTCTTTCTTCTAATTACACATTGTCTCTGTCAGTAAAGGTACAATCTTTCCTTTCACCACATCTACGAGTCCCCGGTCCGTAAGTTTCAGGGCCGGACTCACCGGAAGACCCAGCGTACAGAGGGACATGATCGGATTATAGTGACGGTACCCCAGCTCCTCAAGGCTTTTTCTGACCCGGCTCAGTTTCACACCAATTTCGTCCGCCGAAAGTTCGGATAAGATCCCGCAGACCGGCAGCGGAAGCTCTGCTTTTACCTGCCCATTCTGCACCGTGCAGATCCCGCCGTTTTGCTTCAGAATCCTGCGAACGGCCACGAGCATATCGTCCGGATTGGCTCCGATCACCATCAGATTGTGGTGGTCATGGAAATATGTCGTGGCAGCGGCTCCCCGCTTTATACAGTCACCGGTCACAAATCCAAATCCGATATTTCCGTTTTTCCCGTGGCGTTCCAGCACCGCTGCCAGCATACATCCGCTGTCCTGCCATTGAAGCTTTCCGCCTTTCACCTGCATCTGTACTCTGCGCTCCCCGGTCTGTGTACGCCCGTCATTTACTTCAATCACACGGACTTCCGCTTTCCCGTCATCCATTTCCAGCCGGGGTTCTATCTGTCCGGCAGATATACTGTCAAGATGAACACTCCGGTAAAAATGGTCCGGGAACCGGTACGGCTCTGTCTTCTTACCCGGCTCACCGAGATGATAGATCTCCCTGCCGTCCTTAAATACATAGTCCGGCTCAAAAGAGGCGCAGTCCTCCGCCTTTACCAGCTGGAAATCCGCCTTTCTTCCCGGCGCCAGCGACTCCCGGTCTCTTAAATTCATCCTCCCTGCCGGGGTATAAGAGGCACAGTAAATCGCTTCATTCAATGGAAATCCCATCTCCACGGCTCTCCTGACCACATAATTCAGCTGCCCCTGTTCTTTCAGCTTATCTGCCATCGTATCGTCTGTCACAAAACAGCAGTGCTCATACAGGCGGTGTTCTCTTATATAATCAAGAATCTCCGGCCGGAGCATTTTCTCCTGCAGTTCCACGAACATTCCATTCTGAAAACGCTCTTTTATTTCCTGAAGCGTGTGCTCCGTGTGATCGCCGTCGATCCCCCGGTATAAAAATTTTGCCAGATCCAGTCCAACCAGGGAAGGACAGTGTCCTTCTATGACGGCCTGAGGAACTTCCTCCTCCAGGTAATCGAGAAACTTCGTGATCTCAAGCTCGTCTCCCTTAACGATCTGCCGGTAGTTCATGACTTCTCCCACACAGACAACCCCGTCTTCCTGCATGAGCTGCTTCATCTGTGCAAGACCGATCACCCCGCCCGTGGTCTCCAGCTCCTCGTTGGTAGACGGTACACTGCTTGGAATCCCATAATAAATATCAACAGGAGAATCCTTGGCTCCGTTGATCATCTCATGAACCCCTTCAACCCCCATCACATTGGCGATCTCATGGGGCTCCGACACCAGGGTAGTGACACCGCATTCTGCCGCCCGTTTTCCAAAGGAGGCCGGAGTCATCATGGAACTCTCGATGTGCATATGAATGTCAATAAACCCCGGAAGCATTTTCAAGCCGCGTCCGTCCAGCACACGAACGGCCTCAAGTTCATGCCTGTGTTCCGTGTCCACATAATAAATTTTCGTTCCCTTGATATATACATCCGCATTTATAAACTGTTTCAGATACGAATTATAGACTTCTGTATCTTCAACGAGCAAATCCACTTTCTCCATCAAAGCACCCCTTTTCTAAAGAATGGAATAGAAATACAGCAGGCACACGGCCACAAGAATCCACATGACCGGACGAATTTCCCTGCCTTTTCCAGCTGTCAGCTTCATCACCACATACGTCGGCAGGGCCGCACAGATCCCATTGGCAATGTTGTTTCCAAAGATCGTAAAAGCAATACACACAAATGCCGGAAAGGCCTCTGTTATGTCGTCAAACCGAATATTTTTCATGGCTCCCAGCATATTGATGCCGATATACATGAGGACCGGCGCCGTTGCCGCAGACGGGATCATCAGTGCAACAGGTGCCAGAATCAGGGACAGTCCGAAAAAGACAGAAGTAAAGATTACCGTAAGCCCGGTTTTGCCTCCTGCCTCCACACCCGCTGAAGACTCCAGATATGTGGTCATACTCGGCATTCCGAATAAAGCCCCAAAACTGGTCGCCACGGCATCCACCTTAAAACATTTGTCAATGCCCGGAAGGTCTCCGTTTTCATCCAGATATCCGGCCTTAGCCCCGACTCCGAGAACCGTTCCGAAGGTAGAAAAAAAGTCCGGCACAAACAGCGCGATCAGAAACGGAATATATGCAAAATTAAGCGCTCCGATAAAATCGACTCTCATGAACTGGCTTCCGATATTGGCCGGCATTGTAAACAGGCTGTCCGGCAGTGCTGTCACTCCGAACGGAATCCCCACCAGAGTCGTGAGCACAATCGCCAGGATCATATTTCCCGGAACATTTCTTGTCTTCAAAATCAGAAGGATGATAAATCCGATCACAGCTACAATCACTTCCGGTGACTTCAGATCCCCGAATCCCAAAGAATTTTTCGCCTGGTTTGCAATGATAAGGCCGCAGCTTTTTGCCCCCAGCAGTGCGATAAACAGGCCGATCCCGGCACTTACCGCATGTTTTAAGCTGACGGGAATGACTTTGACGACTGCCTCCCGAAGCCCCAGAAATGAAATCGCAATGAAGAGGACTCCGCTGAAGAAGATGACTCCGGCCGTCACAGCGGGAGAAATCCCGTCATTTGCGATCATCGCAGTGACGATCCCCACACTTCCGAGTCCCGGCGCAAGCGCGAAAGGCCTGTTCGTATAAAAAGCCATGGCGCAGGTCGTCAGGATCACCAAAAGAATCAATACCGTAAACATCACGTGTTTATCAAGTCCCGCTGACGCCAGCATGTTAGGGACCGTAGCCAGCACGTAGGCCATCGTTACGAATGTCGTCAGACCTGCTATCAGTTCTGTCTTTACATCTGTATGGTATTCAGATAATTTAAAATGCTTCTCTAACCATTGTTTCATAGTTTTTCACTCCTTTTTCTCCTATGTAAACCCTTGCTTTGTCATGTCTTTCATTGTATGCTAATCATAATTATTCGTCTAATTCATCTTGGTTATAAAAAGTATTCCATATCAGAATACTGAGAGATGATCAATTTAAAATGGCTTGACTTTGCCGGATATGGAGTTTGTTATGAATATCCACGAATTAAATTATGTACTCTGTATAGCTAAACATCAGAACCTGACGAAAGCGGCACGGGAACTTTTTATTTCTCAGCCTACTCTGAGCAAACATTTAAAAAAGCTGGAGCGGGAGCTGGGCATGAAGTTGTTTGCCCGTATAGATAACTGCTACATTCCTACCTATGCTGGCTCCCGCTACCTTAAGTATGCAGCCGGAATGCTTGCCCTCAAACAGGATTGGGAAAAGGAGCGCCTTGAGCTGTCTTCTTCAAACGACGGAGAGCTGCATGTGGCAATCCCTCTGATGAGAAGTTCCTGCATGGTTCCTGTTATTCTTCCCGTCTTCCACGAAATGCATCCAAATATCCGCGTGCATATTTTGGAAGAAACCTATGCCATACAGGAATGTCTGTTAAAAGATACCTCTGTTGATTTTGCGCTCTTTAATGAAACAAATGAGAATCCAAAGCTTTCCTATGAGTTTCTCGGAAAAGAACCGATCCTGCTGGCCGTCTCTCCTGAACATCCCCTTGCCGGCACTGCCAAGGTTAAGAACGGGAGAGAAAATGCATATCCTCCGGTCAACTGGGAAGCGATCAGAGATGAAAACTTTATTCTGCATTTTCCCGAGCAGAATACAGGAGCTATCACTGAGCGTCTTTTGAAGAAACATCATATCACTCCCCGGGTTCCTTTTTATACCCGGAATACACAGGCCGCCCTTCTTCTCATGATGAAAAACCAGGGGATCTGTTTTGCCCCGGAGACTTATATCCGCAACATGTCCTTTGAGAAGGACCCTATATGCTTTTCCCTTGAGGATGAGGAAGCATTTACATCCACCGTTCTGGCTTACCGGAAAGGAGCTTATCTGACTTCATATGCCGAGGATTTTATACAGCTGGCTAAAGATTATTTCAAATAAAAACTACGGCCATATTAATAAGACTGGCCGTAGTTTTTTGATTATTTTATTTTTCGAACCACACTCACATTTTGAATCTCTAGCAGTCCAGCTTTTTCAGCAGGCACTCCATTTCTTTGATGCCCTTTTTCTGGGATACAATGATCTCATTCAGCAGAGGCACAAGTTCCGGACAGAGACAGAACCGCAGGGCATTCTCCGACATCCGCACGGCTCCTCTGTGATGGGGAATCATTTCCCGCATAAAATTGCAGTCGATGCTGTTGTCTGTGCATGCCGATTTCATCTCACGGAACATCTCGCTGATGATCCGGTGATTCTCATTTGTATAGCAGCGAATCTCTCTTGGATTATTGATGCACGCCTTACATTCCGGGAGTGCTCTTGTCATATTCTGAATACTTTTTTCCTGGGAGGAGATAATATTCAGCGCAATATCCTGTAACGGAATATTGGTTGTATAGCAAAGCAAATTTTTTGACATCTCAATGGCGGCACGGTGATGGGTGATCATCTGTGTGATAAAGCCGGCCGAAATGCTGTTTGTCATCTTTACACAAGTCATCTGATCGATCATTTTATCCAATATGCACTCATATCTTTTCGCATAATCTCTTGTATTATTACTTAAACGACATTTATTCATATAATTTTCACCTCTTGCTATTATATGACCGCATCGCCTGTTCGGTGTATTGATCCGCTATGTTTTTATTTCCCTGCTTTTCTGACTTTCCGCACCTTACCCTTCATCGGTTTCGTCTGGAGATAGTCTAACACCTGATTTCCTTTCCGATTCAGGATTTCCACATAACTTATGCTGTCCCTGATATCCACAATCCCTATATCGGAGGCTTCCAGCCCTTCAATACTGCAGATCGTCCCCACAATGTCACCGGCCCGCATTTTTGATTTCCGGCCTCCTCCAATCGACAGGCGGGTGATCCCCTCATTTAATGCCTCACCCTTCTCAGGCTTTCTCTCTGCCTTTATCCGCTGGAACTTCCAGAAGGCTCTTTCCTTTTCGTCACCGATGACCGGCGGTTCTGTGACGGGCAGTTCCCGTCCCAGATACGTTTCCACCTGCTTTAACATCCTTTGGTCATTTTCGGTCACCAAACTGACTGCAGTACCTGAATTCCCGTTTCTTCCCGTTCTTCCGATCCGGTGCACATAGGTTTCTTTCCCCGTCGGAAAATCATAGTTCACCACATGGCTGATCTCTTCAAAGTCGATTCCTCTTGCCGCCACATCTGTCGCGATCAAAAAGCGAAAACCGCCCCTTCTGAAGGCATCCACAGTTTTCAGGCGTTCCCTCTGCTCCATATCTCCGTGCAGCATCCCGCAGAAGATCTGTTTTCTCCGCAGCTTCTGAAATAATACGTTCGTCATCTCCCTGGTCCCGCAGAAAATCATGCAGCTCTGCGGATTCTCGTCCATTAGGACATCAAGAAATGTATCATATTTGCTCTCCTGCCCGGTGAAGTATATCTTTTCCGTGATGGCTGGTGCCTGTTCTTCCTTAGCCTCCTGCATCACAAGCACTACCTCCGAGATAAACTCGTCGGTCAGTTCCCGGATTTCCAGCTTTAATGTGGCAGAAAACAGAGATATTCCGCAGCCTGCGGGAACCAGTGAAAGGATCTGTTTCACTTCATCGATAAATCCCATATCCAGCATCAGATCGGCTTCGTCTATGACCAGCCACTGTATCCCGGAAAGTTTTAAGCTTCCCCTGCAGATATGATCCATAACACGTCCCGGCGTGCCTGCCACAATATGAGATTTTTGACGCAGTGTCCGGATCTGTTTGTCAATAGGGAATCCTCCGAAGACTACCGGAACCTTCAAACGCCTCTTTCGCCCTATATGAAACATTTCCTCACTGACCTGAACTGCCAGCTCCCTGGCAGGTTCCAGCACCAGAGCCTGCGGTGCGTTTTCCTCCCACCGGACATTCTCACAGATCGGTATGGCAAAAGCCGCCGTCTTTCCGCTTCCCGTGGGAGCTTTGGCCACTACATTCTTTCCTGCAAGCATAGGCGGAATGACTTCCTGCTGTATTTTTGTGGGTTCTTTGTAGCCAAGGCCGTTTAATGCCTCTAAAATTTCTTTTGAGAGAGCAACATTTGTCATTGCTTTTTACCTTTCTTGATCTCACAGATTAGATTTCTAATCTTTCTATCTCATAGACATAGAAAACTGATGACTTCCGTGTCACTGCAGAAGTCATCAGCATCTCGACACCTCCGGCTATTCTTTATCCTTCCAGTACCACCATTTGAGTTTCTCCGGGTCATGCTCCTCATGTTCTGCATAATAAACCGCACACCGGAACACATAAAGCTCACACCGATCCTCTGTAAATCCCTTCTGAATACAGTCCATCCGGTATAATTCCTCCGGATCTCTGCCTTTCAGGTCATCCACGCAATGAATTCCAATAGCATTTAAATGCTGTGCAATTCTCTTCCCTACTCCGGGTACCGTCTGTAAATCCTGTGACCCGGAACTGGATTTTTGTTTTTGCCGCTTCCCATATTCCTTTAAATTGTTGATCTGTACACGAAGGCCGGCTGTATTTTCTTCCGGATTTTTTGTTGGATCTTCACGCTCATAGCGGCTGCACGGCAATTCTTTGCAGTGACCGCAGTGATCATACTTTTTCGGGTTCATACAGCAGTCATAAATGTCACAGATACTCTCCTGTGTGTACTCAAGCCAGAACACCCTTCCTTTGATCTCACGACACCCCCTGCAGTCGGCGGGATAATATTCACATTCAGAACATACGGTGCCGCAGCAGCTTATCTTTTTTTCCACAAGTGCTTTCACCTTTCCCCCCCGTTTGCGTTATGTACGTATCTTATGTTGACATTCGCTGCATTCTGCATCATGCAGGGAAATAATACCGCCGCAGTCCGGACATTTGTATTTTCTCCGATGCTTTTCTAATAAGGCTTTCATGCCGTGCTCTTTCACATCATTGCTGTTTTCAAGCAGGCTTGCATGATACCGGGAGTTATAGCTCTTTTCCAATGATTTTATCTGCTTACATGGAAAATCAGCACACTCATAACAATAAGTGATATTTTTTCCGGCAGCGCAGTCTTTGATCCTGCATTTCCGGCAGTGTTCCGGCTTTCCCCGGTCACTGTTCAGACATCCGGCACAAGGTTTTTTATGATAACAATGCTTGTAACAAACCATGCAGTTCATCCCGCAGCGTGCAAACATGTCTGCTTCAATCTTCTCGGGCATTCTCATCTTCCAGCCTCCTTATGTTTCTTTTCCTTCCAGGAATCTTGAAATGACCTCTGCCGCCTTCTCCGCACAGGAAAGGATTGCGGGATGTACCCCTTCCGGGAAAATGCATACTTCTGCATTGGTTTCTTTGGCTATTGCACGATATTCATCCTGAAAATCTGATCTGCACATGTCGTCTCCCTTGCTGCCCATCAGCAGGAGAGGATTATTCAGCGCGCTCAGCGGCTTTGTAAATAAGGGCAGCTTCTCTTTGGCACACTGTACCATTGCACTTGTATCCATATCTACGATGCGTTCCCAGTCTTCCCCCTGGCACCACTCGTAAAATGCTCTCCCCATTTCGTCCTTCTTGGCTTCTGCCCGCTCCTTAAGCAGATTCTCTGCAAAGTCGTCTGCTAGAGTACGTCCGTCAAAACTGTGCCACTACCTTGTCCACCAGATCCGGGCGTTCCAAGGCTGCATTGACTGCCACCCATGCACCGCCGCTGGTTCCCACAAGGTTTACCTTTCCAAGATCCAGATGCTCAAGCAGCGCTGTCGTCTGTCTTGCCTCTTCCATCCAGAGTTCTGCCGGAAATTCTTCCAGCCTGTCTGATCTTCCATGACCCAGGAAGTCGATAAGAATCACATGAAACTTATCTTCATATAAAGGCACTATAAGTTCAAACATCCTGGAAGATGCTGTGTTCCCGTGCAATAACACTACGGGTTTTCCGCTTCCTGTTTCTTTGTAATAAATCTTTTTTGACTGATAATTAAAATATGACATCCTTTGCCTCCTGACCGTATCTTTGTTTACGCCTCTCATCGATCAGCAAGGCTTTGGAAACACCAACGCCCTGCTGTCAGTGCTTCATCATCCAAATTCCCATAATCTCAACCTCCGTTCTATGTATATGTTCAGTATAACATAGAACTGTGCAGATTCCATTTAATTTTTTGTCATCCTTCATCTTGACATTTCTTCTTCCCTGAAGCATGATTTGATTAACATAATCTGAAATACATTTTTGAGGATGTGCATATGAAAAAAATTCTGGATGAACGTTTAATATATGAAATTCTCTCTGTTGTAGAAGAAATTCCCCAGGGGAGTGTCGCAACTTATGGTCAGATCGCCCGTCTGATCGGCAGAGAAAAAAATGCAAGGCTGGTGGGCAGAGTCCTTGGCATGGCTGAGTATTACGGCAGCTACCCCTGCCACCGGGTGGTCAATCACGCCGGAAGGCTGGTCCCGGGCTGGAATGAACAGAGACAGCTATTGCTGGAAGAAGGGGCTATATTGAAAGATGAAAGCCATTTTTGGGCTGATTCTCACACCATGCTTTAGTCTCCACATGGGCCTCCCAGCTTCCCATATGGACTCTCTGCCAATGTAAACCCATTGCATGGGCCGGAAGATATGGACTGTTCGGATCTGCCGGAGTGGTTCCGATACTGACCTTGGTCTGATAATCGTCACACGTTATGATATCCTTATATTTAATTCCGCCAATCCTGTATCCACACATCAGACATTCATATCCCATGATGATATTCTTTTGTTCGTCATATCCCACTAAAACTTTTTCATCCCATTCTTTAGAAATGGCATTACGGGTTTTTTAACTTTTTTAGTATGATTGACCCAACAATGTTTATGTTTGGCCGTAGCTGCTTTTTTAGAGCTGAATTTCCCATATACTGTTTTTTTATTGCCGGACCTATACGCTCTTACTTTGAACCAGTATTTTTTGTTCTGTTCAGACCGGCCTTTGTGCAGTTTAACTTTTTATATGATTTAACTGTTTTTATTTTTTTGTATCTGCCATGCTTAGATGCTGCCATATAGACCTGATATCCTTTGGCACCTTTGGTTCTCGCCCATGCCACTTTGATACTGGATGAGCTTACGGACTCCGACTTTGTTTTCCCGCAGCTATAAACCCGGCATTCATTTGCCAATATTGTTCTGTTCCTGTCTTCAAACTCTGCTCCCACAATCAGCTCCTGGATGCCGTCAGCATTCATATCACACAAGAAATATTAATACTTTCCGGTCGAAGTGTCCGTATCCGAAAAGGTGTATCCAGGTTTCTTCTTTCTGACTGATCTCAGCACACGGGTGTAGACTTCTTTCACAGTCAGACCGCTCTTTTTCGTCTTGTCACCTTTTTCTTTTTTCTGTTCCTGTGTCACATTTGTTTCTGGCCTGTGTTCTTTGATATTTGTCTGCGATACTCCGTAGAATACTGCCCCGCCGGCAATACTGACTCCCAATACTGCAGCTGCTGCCTTACCGGCTGCAGTATTTAAAAATCCTCTTTTGGCAGCTTTAGAAGTTGCCTTACCCCCAGCTTCTGCAAAATTCTTTGCCCCTGTCACTGCCAGTGTTCCGTCAGCCAATAAAAAGTCCTTTTCTGTACGCAGCAGATATAGGAAAAATATTTGCTGCTGTATGTCTTTTCGTATAAAAAATTAAAACTATTTTAATCACCTGCTTTTGCAAGTCTGACTGCTTCTTTAAAATCCACTTCCTCACCTCACTGCTGAATCATATATTTCGTGTCTGCTGTTCTTCTCCTCTGCTTACACAACTAAGACAGAGCCAACCTTAAAAAAGTTTTATTTATCTGAAATATTCTCATTCTTGACACGTTGACCATAACTCCCCCGATATCAGTCAGCTGCTTGAATTTATATTTTGCGGTGTACTGCCAAGACATCACCGCTATTTTTCGTCGCTGATCCTTTTTTATTATCAGACTATACCTTATCGTGCAAAGCATGTCCACCCGCAGGGTATGAAATATGGTATGCCCTGTAGGTATAGAAATCCGTTCGCATATGAAAAAGCATCTTTGGACTTATCTCCATTTATAATAACGCTTAAAAGGAACGCCATGACATGGCGCTCCTTTTGACCAAAAGTTATTTCAGCAAGCTGTTTATTATCTATATATAGTGTTTATCTATGCCTCTTAACTCATACTATCCGCCTTCCAAACCTGTCTATTATGCGGCTCCATCTTCACCTAAGATCCTGAATTTTATATTGGAATCATCCAGTATTTTTATTGTCATCAGTTCCTCTTTTGCTGTAATCTCTTTTTTGACATGGCAGAACCCTTTCCCTGCTTAAATGCAGCAGATAAAATTTTGCAATCGAAATTTATTTAAATCATCGCTAAAACATTTTAAATCGTGTTTGACTTCATGCGGGAGTTGGTTGTATTCAACATTATCAATCGCTCACCATCTGACACTAATCCAATCTTTTGCAATTTCTTTATGCTGGTTGAATTTATGTACTATAAAATACAGACTATCTTTATTTACCTTAAAATTACTATCAACCTCAATTTCAATCTCTTTTATATTATTTACTGGAACTTAGATATCCTATGATTGGAATACAGATCCATGAACCAAAGTTATATTTATCCTGGCTCATTCAGAGTTTCTTCCTTTCCCTGACTTGACTGATCTGATCCTTTCATAATATATTCTCTCATCTTTTTCTGGTAGGCTTCCAAAATAACTTCTTTTAGGCAATTACCAAATTCCTTTGTAATAGGCGAACAGATACTAATATACTCCTCACCTTTTTTAAAAGACGGCATCGTGATAAACATACCTTCGATTCCATCAATGATTCGAATACTATTGACCGCAATCATATCTTTGATATTGATCGTTGCATAGGCACAAAAATTTCCTGGCTCTTCGACTGGATAAATGTTAACTGTGATATCCTCTTTTTTTATCTCTTGTTTTAAGCTAAGTAAATACTCATATTCTTTCTTGATTTTTTGAAAAATCTCTTCCCTAACATCTTTTGTGATTGTAAATGCAATATTATGATACTCATGATCCTTTCTTTTGGATGATGGCATAGAAAGAAAGATTCCGTGAACAGACTCCATTAATTTCACTCCTCGAATTCGAAAACACTCATTGAGAATGATTTCACAAATTACTAACGTGTGATTTTCCTTCCTGTCAATTAACTGCATATGGCTTACTCGAATATTCATTTTTTCCCTCATTTCTCTTTATCTTTGTTTGATCCTTTTCTTTTCTGGTTTCTTCTGTGTAAACTGTGATCTTGTTACATCATCAAAGTTTCGCTTCAACTGCATTCCATTTTTGTGATAAATACTTCGGTTCATAGAATCATACACAGTATATTCCTGTTTTAAATTTAAACGTCCAAGATAGGTCTTCCCATCATCTGTCAAGATTAAATCCTTGACTGGAATTGATACAAACTGCTCCTGTTCTCCCGGAATGCGGAATGTCTTTTGTTCTTCACTGGACAGTTTTTTATTTAGTAGTTTTTTATTGCAGGTAATCTCTACTGCATTTCCTTTGGCAAAATCATCTAGGAAAACTTTGTCTTTAAGCTCTGCCATATTGTTTTCTTTGAATTGACTGGGCGTTCGCTATTTTACTTCTTTTTCCAGATCTATATTCATTTCTTTTGCTAAATCATTCAGATCTTCTTCTGTGATATGGTTCATTGCATAATCTTCCCAGTTGATCACTTTAAAATCTTCCATAGAAAACTCTTTTTGGTTGCGCTCTACAATAGATTGCAATCTTAAAATGTCTCTTTCATCAATGACAAACTCTGCAAATGTATCATTTTTATTCAAGTCCTGCAGTGGACAGTATGGAATTTTTGCTCGATGCATCCAGTCAAAAAACTTTTGTTGATCTGCTTCATTGATCCTGACTGGGATTCTTCTTTGAATCTGATCCATAGATACAGCTCCTGGTTGTTTTTTCCACGCATTTTTTATTCTGGGAACCGTTTACAATGCACTCATTTTGATTAATTTCGCCATTGCTTTTAAAATCTGTCTTGTTAAATTCACTCCTTTATCTACCACAAATGCCATTGCCTGCCCGGTCATCATTGCCATCTGTATTCCTTCTTGTTCTCACTCATAACTATCTTCCTCTCTGCCTTGTTTTTTTCTTTCTAGGAACTATATGCTCAACACTTTCTTCCTTTCCTTGTGATTCTTCTGTAATTTCTTCAAAATCTCGTACAGATTTCATTAAGTGATGTTCTCGGAAACTATAGCTTTCCCCAGTTCTTCCACCAATAACAATGTGATCTTTCACAAAAATTCCAATAAGCTCTCCTGCTTGTGTGAGTCTTTTCGTCAATAGCAAATCCTGTCTTGATGGTTGCACACTTCCACTTGGATGATTGTGCATTAGGATAATGGAATGTGCATTGGATAAGATCGCACTCTTAAAAATCTCTCTTGGAGAAGAAATGGTCTGATTTACTGTTCCCATAGAAACAATATTGGCATTTTGAACAACGCCATGTGCATCCAGGTTCAAAACACATAAAACTTCTCTATCATAATCTTTAATTTCATTTCCTAGTAGCCTTGCAGCATCGCCTGGTGATTTTATTGGTTCCTCTTTGTATACAATTCGTTGCGAAATTAGCCGAACCTGCACTATTTCAAGACCAATTTCCCTTGTTTCCATTGTCGCTCCTTCCATCAAATACAATTTCCATCATTTGTCCTTCTTTCAGATGTTCTACTTCATCTCTGATTTTCCCCATCTTGATCAATCGAATTTTCTTTCCATTAACTGCACATTCTAAGGCATCATGTTTTTGCTGTTCATAATCCTGCCTCATACTGTCTAATCGAACAGATACATCATCCATCCCATATCCCTTTTGTAATAATGCCTGTGCTAACTGCTCATAACTGGAATATCCATAAAAACTTAAAACTTCATCATTTGAAAACATCTTTTCACCTACTTTCCTGTCTGATTAATTTGCAAATTGATTCCATCTTATCAATTCCTATTCCTGGTATCATAATCATTAATAATTCCTTCTTCTGATATCCCTCACCTAATTTACTTGAAATAAAGTCAATTTCTTCACTTTTTAAATCTAACAATGCTTGGCAAAATTTCTCTTAAATCTTATATTTTTCTTTCTTATGCTTTCTAATTTTTAAACAATTTTTCCACTTTGATATGTTATTATTTGACTCTTTATCCACATCTTCCAATAGTATTTTTTTATTCTCAATATTTTTAATCTGCAGATAAGCATAAATCAAAGATTCTCTTTTTCCCATCTTTTTCTTTTACATCTTCTTTCAATTTAGACATAAAAAAATCTACCAGATTTTCTTCTGATAGATGCTTTCTTTCTATTAAATATAAGACTGCTGACCAAAAGGTTTATTCTATCTGTTCAAAATCACTTTGACTTTGATACCATCGACAAAAGGAACGAAATATTTCGATACACTTTTGTGCCTCTTCTTCATGTCCAGAATTTTTTAGTTCTTCCATGGCTGTTAATGAATTCACATATTTCTTCCTCCTTCCAAAATGATAGAAAAAAAGCACATCCAATCAGATATGCCTTTTTGTCTTGTTTTTCAATTGTAAGTTTAGCATAAGAAATGTTTCATGTTGTCCCATTTTATTTTCAATTAGATAAAACCGTAATACTTAAAAAATAAAATAATATAATGCTGATAAGACAAAAATCACAAAAACTACCCTTCCAAACCAAAATTAAGATTTTCCATAGCCTTTCCAATCATTCTGCAGCTCTTTTGTTTCCTTTTTATGAATTTAGTATTTTACCAGTTAATCCTAATGCATTTATATGCAAAATATGCGAAAGCTTTTGCCTGATAATTATTTTATAGCGATTTCATTTTTTACTTCGTTGCAATTTGATCAGCTGATTTTAGACATGAAAAAAGCCGCCTATTCCTAAGCGGCAATTTTGGTTAAACAATATATCTAGCTGATCGGCTTGTTTGTGATCTCTTGAACTGTCCATAAACTGCTCACTTGATTCTAAGAGATCATAAACACCAACTTACTGATTCAATTCTTTAAAAATATTCCTCATTTTAGGATAAAGTTTCCTGAATTTCTGATATTTCTGATCATACTTTTCTGCCAATTCTTTCTCTGGTTTTATTACTATTTTTTCTTTACTTAATTTAAGAGCTGCGATTTCCACATTTTCATATTCCCCACAACCTACTGCTGCTAAAATTGCCGCTCCATATCCTGGCCCTTCTTCTGTTTCTAATCGCTTGATTTCTATATTTAATACATTTGCAATAATTTTACACCATAAATCACTTTTGGCTCCACCACCGCAAATTGTTGCTGATTTTATAGAAATATCAAGATTTCTTGCGACTTCTACACAATCTCTTATAGCATATGCGACTCCCTCAAGAATTGCCAAAGTCATATCTTCTCTCTTAGAGTCCATTGTCATTCCAACAAATGTACCTCGCGCATTACTATCATTATGTGGTGATCTTTCTCCCATTAAATATGGCAGAAAATAAACAGAATTTTCTCCCAATCTATTAATTTTTTTCTGTTCTTCTGCATAATTTTCTGTCTCAAGAATATTTTCCATCCACCACTTATTGCAAGAAGCTGCACTTAATATGCATCCCATCAAATGATATTTTCCATCTGCATGATCAAATGAATGTAAAGCATTATTTGGATCTACTTCAAATCTGTCATTTGAAATAAAAACTGTACCTGATGTTCCTAAAGATATATTACATCTGGCCCCTCCAACCGTTCCCGTTCCTATAGCTGCAGCTGCGTTATCTCCAGCCCCTGCAATAATCTTTACATCTTCGGTCATTCCAAATTTTTTAGCATTTTCCTCACTAATTCTTCCTACTACATCATAACTTTCATATAACGCTGGCAATTGTTCCTCTTTGATTCCGCATATTTGTATCATTTCTTTTGACCAACATTTATTCTTTACATCTAACAACAGCATTCCTGATGCATCTGAATAATCTGTACAAAAAACTCCTGTAAGTTTATATGCTATATAATCTTTAGGCAGCATTATTTTAGAAATTTTTCTAAAATTGTCTGGCTCATTTTCTTTTACCCACAAAATTTTTGGTGCTGTAAATCCCGCAAATGCAATATTGGCTGTATATTCAGATAACTTTTCTTTTCGTATTTTTTCATTTAAATATGTTACCTGTTTCTGTGTTCTTCCATCATTCCACAAAATTGCTGGTCGTATCACCTCATCCTTATCATCTAGCATGACCAATCCATGCATCTGTCCTCCAAAACTAATACCCTTTACTTTTTTTGTATCATAATTTTCTAATAATTTCAGAATACCTGTTTCAAATGCGCTCCACCAATCCTGTGGATTCTGTTCTGCCCATCCTTCTTTTGGAAAATACAGATTATATTTTTCAGAAACTATATTTTGAACTTTACCTTTCTCATTCATTAATAACAATTTTAGTGACGATGTCCCTAAATCAACACCAATATAATACATATGATTTCCTCCATAGAATAAGCCTTTAGTTGGATCACGCCTAATCCCACTAAAGGCTTGTTCTTTAACTGATTTTTAGATCTGATAAATTAATCTCTTTTTCTTCTTCAACCTCATCTTCATTTGGTTTTCTCTTTAATACCTGAATCAAAAGTCCAAATACTACAGATCCAACTAATAAACTTAACAACCAATATTGTGGGTAATTAATACCTGGAAGTGCAAAGAATCCTCCTGCTGGAACCTTAGATGATACTTTGAATACTGCTGCCATTGCTCCTGCAACACCAGCTCCTGCTACTGTACAAATTGTAATTCTTAACAAATCATTCAGGATGATTGGATAAGAACCTTCTGTAATCTGACAACATCCCATAATAAATGCTGATTTTAAGTTGTCAACTTCCTGTTTTGAATAAATATCTCTGTGGAAAAGCTTTGAGAATAAATATCCTAAAGTTAATCCAAATGGAGCGATCATTGATGCCATGATCAGAATAGCAATTGGTTCTCCAATTCCTTCTGACATAACTCCGCTGGCAAATACAAATACTACTTTATTGATTGGTCCACCATAGTCCACTGCTGATAAGATTCCTACGATCAATCCAAAGATCACTAAAGATCCGCTTCCTGACTGCATACTAACTAATAATCCTGTGATAGCGTTTGTAAGCATAACAATTGGAACGCCAATCACATACTGCATGATTAGACCAACGATCAAAGAACCTAATAATGGTAAAATCAGCTGTGGTAATAATCCTGCGATCCACTGTGGAACTTTGATTACTTTTAATAACCAAGCTGTTAAATAGCCTACTAAGAATCCACTGATCAATCCACCCAAGAATCCATATCCGTCCATTTTACAGAGAATTCCCATAATAACACCTGGTGCTATTCCTGCTTTATCTGCAATTGAATATGCTATTCCTGTTGAAATTACAACTGGTAAAAATCCTAAAGCCTGTCCACCTAATGTTGTTAATAAATCTGGTATTGCTAGCTGTTTTGATAAATCTGTGACACTAGTTCCACCTGCAATATTTCCAATAACCATGAGCATACCTGCTGCACATACGAATGGAATTAAATATGATATTGCAGTCATCATATGTTTTTTCATTTGTAATTGTTTCATTGATAACTTCCTCCCATTCCAATTTTAACCTTTCACAATTTCTTCTACTTTTGCAATTAATGCATTTGGAGAATGTACCACCATTTCTGTAGGTACTTCTACCGTTTTCTTTCCTTTAAAACGTTCTTTTCCTGAAATTGCTACATCGATTGCTAAAATCACAACATCTGCCTGTGCTATTTCCTCTTCAGTTAACGCATCTTCTGTCCCAATTACTCCCTGTGTTTCCACAAGGATTTTATGTCCTGCTTTTTCTGCTGCATTAATTAATTTTTCTTTTGCAATATATGTATGTGCAATTCCAGCAGTACATGCTGCTACTCCTACAATATTCATGGCTGATCCTCCTTTATAAAAATACGGATTTAATTTCTTCTATAGATTCTGCTTTTAATAAACTTTCTACAACTTTATCTTTGCCAAGTTTTCCAGCCACCTGTGCTAAAAGTCTCAAATGATCTTGTGCATCTTCTGTTTTATCTCCAACTGCAAATAATAAAATTACCTTTACGCCTTTGCCATCTAATGTTTCCCATTTAATCTCATTTGTTAATTTAGCAATAGCAATTCCAACCTTAGTTACAGATGGACTTTTTCCATGCGGAATAGCTACCCCATTGCCAATTCCTGTACAACCTAAAGATTCTCTATAAAATATATCTTTTAGGAAAGCATCTTTATTATCAATATATCCTGTTTTTTCTAACATTTTTGACATTTGTCTTAATGCATCCTCTTTATCTTTAGCCTCTAGGCTATTACATATAATTCGTTCATCTAAAACATTTTTTATATCCATTGCTATTCACTCCTGATCTTATAATTTGTAATATTTCATTTTGTCATCATCATTGAATAATTCGATTTTCTGAACGATAACCTTATCCATAGCCTTAATACTGTCCTGATATAATACAAATGGTTCTCTTACTACTGGGTCATTTGCTAATGTTTTTCTTGTCTGCTGATAGAAAGCATCTTTGATATCAGAAGAAATATTAATCTTATTAATTCCACGTTTTACTGCTTCTGCAATTTCTGAATCTGGGTTTGCAGATCCTCCATGAAGTACTAATGGAATAGAAACTTTTTCTTTAATCTCTGTTAATAGATCCTGTTTCAAATGTGGTTCAAAATCTTCTGGATACAGACCATGTGCAGTTCCGATTGCGATTGCTAATGTATCACATCCTGTTTCAGCAACAAATTTTACTGCATCTTCTGGTTTTGTATAAATAATTTCTTTTGAACCAATTTCGCGATTTCCTGTGTCTTCTTTAATATCTCCGATTGTTCCTAATTCAGCTTCAACTGATACCCCTAAAGGATGTGCTACTTTGATTACTTCTTTTGTAATTTTGATATTATCATCGAAGGATTCGCTTGAAGCATCAATCATAACTGATGTAAATCCACAACGAATAGCTCTTAATACCTGTTCCATTGTAGCTCCATGATCTAAATGAATTGCAACTGGAACTTTTGTTTTATTTGCTCTGTCTTTACACATTTCAATGAAGCTGTCTCCCTGAAATTCTAATTCATCTGGATGAATTGCAAGAATGACTGGTGCCTGTTTTTCTTCACAGCAATCAATAACTGCATTTAAAATCTGTCCACTTCCAATATTAAATGCTGGAACAGCGAAATTATGTTCATTTGCAACAGATAAGAGTTCTTTCATATTCATTAACATAGCAATATCTCCTTTTTACTTTGACTTAATTTAATAGAAATTTATGTTGATTGTTATCTACCAGAAAAATCGATGCATCTTTATGAATAATTATTTCATACTCATTTGTTATTTCTCCTGTATTTGATGGTTTTATTATAGTTTCTTTGTCATTTCATGTCAAGTGTGAAATGAAATTTTTTTTTATATATTTCGTTTTTGATGTTTACCAGTTCAATTTTCCATGCTAAAATACACTTGCAACTTGTTTATATGAAACTTTATTTCTTTTAGGAGGCTTTTATGGACAGATTTAAGTACATAGGACACACATTACAGTTATATGGAGTAGAAGAATATACTTTGCATGGAAGCAAAGGAAACGGCACTCATATTTTTCATGTCAGAAATGGTGCAGGTCTCGAATTGATCATAAACGCTGACCGCTGTTCTGATATTTCCCGTTTAACCTATGATGGGGTAAATATGAACTATATGTCACCTTGTGGTTATGTCAAACCCGAGTTTTATTCTCCCGGATCTGATGGATTTGGATTTTTAAAATCTTTTCAATGTGGATTTATGACAACGTGTGGTTTTGACAACATTGGAGTTCCTAATATAGACAATGGTGTATCCTATGCTTTACATGGAACAATTTCTAATACACCAGCTGAATATGTATATTACACAATCAAAAATGATGTTATCTCTATAAATTCTATCATTAAAGATCATGTTATTTTTGGAAGAAAATTTACTTTAATAAGAACTTTAAATATTCCTCTGTTTTCAAACACATTTTCTATTACAGACACGATTACAAACGAAGGATCTGCTGATGAACCATTAATGCTTTTATATCATATTAATCTTGGCTATCCTCTGATTGATGAAAATTCACAGTTATTAATCAATTCATCCAAGGTTGTTGCCCGTGATGCTGAAGCCGAAAAAGGAATCAATGAATGGAATCACATAATTTCTCCAACGCCAAATTATAACGAACAATGTTTCTATCATTTCTATGATAACGAAAATGCATGCATGTCCGTTTATAATCCAAGCGTTCATAAAGGTATTTCTATTAACTTTAATACAACTGAATTTCCTCAGAGTGTTGAGTGGAAAATGATGGGCGAACACGATTATGTTTTAGGATTAGAACCTTGCACATCCTTACTTGATGGTCGTCATACAATAAGAAAAAATAGAAATCTTAATTATTTAAAACCTGGTGAGTCCAAACAATTCCATACGGAATTTGTTCTTTACAGAGAACCTGTTTCAAAAAATTAATTTATAAAATTGACTTTATATCTCATGTTTTTTTATAATTTTTAACAGGATAATTATCAATTTTTTTAGAAAGTCGAGGTTTATATGGAAAATACCAAAAATGTAATTGATGTTATTACAGCAGAATATGATAACTTATTTCCGACCGAAAAAAAAGTAGCTACCTATATCAAAAACAACCCACAAGAAGTTATCATGTTAAATGTTTCAGAACTAGCCAAAAAAAGTGGTGCCAGCGAAGCTACCGTTGTTAGAATGTGCAAGCATTTAGGATATCAGGGATATTATCAGATGCGTTTAATCCTCTCCAGAGATGTTGGCCGCAAAGAAATACAAAATCCAAATGATCCCGATGCAAATTTACTTAAATGGGTCATCGAACAGCACATTCATAATCTGCATTCTCTTATCTCAAAACTGGATAAAAATATTTTTATAGAATGCTCACAATTATTAACAAAATGTCGTACTGCGCATATTGCTGCGATTGGTAATACAACACCAATTGCTTTAGATTTAAGTTTTCGTCTTGGGCGTTTTGGAATATCCGCATTTAGCTCCCCAATTCCTGAATTTTACTTAAACAGTATTGCTCTTGGAAATGAAAATGATGTTCTAATTGCCATTTCAAAATCCGGCATGGCAAGGCAAGTATTACATGCAGCTACAACAGCCAAAAATAAAGGGATGAAAATTATTCTGATTACTGAAGAAAGTAATTCGCCGCTTATAAGTTTAGCGGATTATGTTTTAACTTCTAATGAAGATCATCCATTATTTACAAATTTCGGGGCTCCCGCGTCTCATCTGAACGAATTTGCTATATGTGATGCACTTTTATTTTTCATAAAAAACGAAAAACAATCATCTGAATCTATTTCTGAGACGGATAATCATATCCAGGATGTCGAATTACTCATTTCTGACAGCAAATTATAAAATTAATAAATCTGTGAAAAGAAGAATTGATGCATTTTCAATTCTTCTTTTTATTTTTCTTTTTTTTGCCATTTTTGTATATGCGTGAAACTTTATTTCTTTTCAATTGACTTTTTTTATTTTCAAGACTATAATATCAAATATAGGAGAAATTTTATTTCATATTAGGAATTTGTTTGCCATATAAGGAGGTACTTATGAAACGATCAGAAATTAACAAAATCATCAATGACACCATTGATTACATGAAAGGAAGAGATTTTCCTTTACCACCATTTGCTTACTGGACAAAAGAAGACTGGGAGAATGTCGGCGAAGAATATCAGGAAATCATCGACAATATGTTAGGATGGGATATTACTGATTTTGGAACAGGCGATTTTGATCATTATGGTCTGACAGTCTTTACGTTCAGAAATGGAAACTTTCATAATAAAGAAAAATATCCTAAACCATATGCTGAAAAATTATTATTAGTCAATGATGGACAAATTTTGCCTTATCATTATCACTGGAGCAAGATGGAAGATATTATCAATCGTGGTGGGGGTGATCTTGAACTCACTTTATACAATGCGACTAAATCAGATTTTGATGATGTAGAAAGCGGTCGTTCTGGAAAACCTGGTACTTTTGATTCCACTCCTGTTACTGTTCATATCGACGGATGCAAACAAACAATTCCTGCTGGATCAACACTCATTCTAAAACCTGGACAGAGTATTACTCTGACACAGGGACAATATCACACTTGGCGTGGTGTACCTGGTACAGGAAAAGTAATGTTATTTGAAGTTTCAATGACAAATGATGATCATCTGGATAACAGATTTAAAACAGCTGCTGGAAGAATTCCAGAAATTAAAGAAGATGAAGAAATCAACCATTTAATGTTTGCTGATTATGATAAGATCAGAAAATGAAACACAAAAATTGCCTTTATAATTCATAAAAAATCATTATAAATGGGTGAGGTGACCCCTAAAAGTTAGACTTTATTGCGAAGTGGAAAATCCACTTCGCATTTTTCTTTTATGCTGCCAAGAGACTGAGTCTGTATTCAACCGGACTCAGCCATCCTAGTTTCTCTTTTATTCGTTAATTGTTGTAATACTCTATATATTTATCTATCGCTTCTTTAAGCTCATCATAACTATAATATACTTCACCATAATACATTTCCTGCTTCATAATTCAAAAAAAGTTTTCCATAACTGAATTATCATGGCAGTTTCCCTTTCGGGACATACTCTGAAAAATCCGATGTTCCTGCAATGTACGAACATATGCTTTCATTTGATAGCCCCAGCCCTGGTCTGAATGAAATGTTCTACGATATGGACAGTCAGATGTAATCTCTATTGCTGTACCCCATAGCTTATAATCTCCCTGTTACACAAATCCATAAAAGGGTCTAAACATAGTTTTTTGATCATCATACGACTTTTAGAATCTACATCATAATACTTAAACTCTGTAGTATCAGTCGTAATCTTCTGGTGTGGGATTTTAGTATCAAAACGTCTCCGTAATCTGTTCGGAGCCACTTTTCCAATCGTTCCTTTATATGAGCTATACTTACGGCTTTTTCTGGTAAAGGAAGTAACTTGTATCGATAGTTTCTGCATGATCCGTTGCACACGTTTCTTGTTTACCAAGTATCCCTGTCTGCGAAGCTCAGCAAGCAGACGTCTATAACCAAAGTCTTTATGTATCGAATGGATTTCCATGATTTTTTCTTCAAGCTCTTTATTAGGATTATCTCTCTGGAATCTTTTTTGCCAGTACATATAGGTTGCTTTCGGAAACCCAACAACTGCGAGAATATCTTTTAATTTGAAGTCTCCTCGGAGGCTGTGGATGATTCTCGCTGTTTTTTCAGAAGAGCTTCCTCCTCTAAACGCAGCCTCCTCAATTCTTTTAAATAGGCATTCTCTATTCGCAGTTTTAATAATTCATCTTTGAGCTGTTTGATATGTTCAGCACTTGTATCTACAGGAGTAGTATCCAGCAGGGACTGTATTTGCTTTTTCTTACTATTTGAATCCAAAGTTTTCTTACGACCTTTCTTTTTAGGTCTCAGGGATCAGGGCCAGCTGTTCTGAAATCATTCACCCATCTGGCAAGAAGAGTTGAATGATTCATACCTTGTGATAAGGCTAATTCCTGCAAAACAAATCTTCCATATTTTTCGACTATCTGCACCATAGCCTTAATAAAAGTATCAAAATTTTCTTCTTCATTGGCTATGCTCCTGTGCTGTTGTTTTGCATTTTCGGATTCCTTAACATTTTCCATTCGACTACCTCCGCAAAGAAAAGCGGCTGTATGCTCTAAATTATAGAGATACAGCCGTAGCTTGACCAATGTGCAAATCCCACCGTTTCTGCTAATTCGTACATTTCCTTTCTGGTCTGTTATTGATTGAAATACTAATGGCAAGAGCCTTATCAACTCTTGCCATTATGTTATCGGGCATCATTCCCATGGGGGGGGGGACCGTCTGAAAACTCGGATGATTTAATCAAGTAAAATAAAGGTTGACACGCTCTTACGAGCGTTCAATTTAAATTGAACATTGAAAACTGAATAAAGTACACAGAAATCATGCATCTATGGTTGGAATATAGTATAATGAAAGCAGAAAAAATATTTCGTTCCGAGGTGTGATAAGATGCCATATATTTCAGGTTTTGACCGTAATCAATTGATGTGCTGTTCATGGGATACATTGGTAGATAAAGAAAGTATTGCAAGGATTATTGATGCGTTTGTGAATCTTCTTGATATAAAGAAATATGGTATGAAATCTGTGTCTGCAGAAGGGCGTCCGTCGTATGATCCCAGAAGTCTCTATAAGATCTATATTTATGGAAGTAGAAAAGGCATTCGTTCTTCACGGAAACTGGCTGAAAGCTGTAAAGTAAATCTTGAAGTGAAATGGATGATTGGCGGTGTAGAACCGGATTTTCGTACCATTGCAGATTTCAGGAAAAACAACATAGACAGCCTTAAAGAAATTTTTTATGAATTTAACCGCCGGATTTCCGGTGCAGTGGAATGGGGATTTTCATCAGTAGATGGAACAAAAATTCAGGCCAATAATGCGAAGGATAACAACTTTATCAAAAATAAACTGGATGACAGAATCAAGTAGCTGAATGGCCATACAGATGAATATCTTCGTTTGCTTAATGAAATGGATAAGCAGGAAGAAATAGAGGATATTCCTGGGAATTTAACCAAGGAAAGTATTGAGGCGAAATTGAAAGAAGCGCAAGAACGACTTGCCAGATATGAAAGTTATCAGAAATTGATGGAAGAAACAGGAGTATCTCAGCTTTCTATTACAGATGCAGATGCAAAACTCATGAAAAATAAAAATGGGTTTGCAGTAGCATATAATCCGCAGGCAGCTGTGGATTCTGAAACACATCTGATCCGTGATTTTCAGATGACGAATCAGGTAACAGACCATGGCTTACTGGAAAGCACCATGCAGGAAGTGAAGAAAGCTAATCCGGAAAATATCGTAGAAGTAGTTGCTGATAAAGGATATGAAGATGTTGAAGACATGGCAGGATGTCTGGAAAAAGGGATTATTCCGCATATAATAACAGACGATGGAAAAGATGGCTACGAAATTGAAATACCTTATGAAGAGGCAGAAACTGATCTTACCAGTACGAATCCAGAAGAGTTAAAGAAAGCATTGCATGCAGGTCAGATTCCAGAAGCTTACGCAGAAGTAATACAGGAAATGAAGGTAGAAACTGTTCGGCGGAAAGTGGTCGATGAAAAGCAGGAAAAATGTAGCAGGTATGGCAGTCAGGAAGAAATGCTGGAAAAGGCAAAGGAAGGTTATTTTGTCAGAGACCCTGAACGGAATCTGGTATACTGTCCGGCTGGAGAAATCCTGAGACAGAAAAGTATAAAGAAAAACGGAAATATCCGTTATGCCAACAAAAATGCCTGCAGGCACTGCCAGAATCGAAACAAGTGTTACAAGGGAAAAGGCGAATGGAAAGAAATTGATTTTACAAAAGATCAACTGCAGAAACCATGTAAGGAGTGGTTAAAAGCGGAAGGAAAAAAGCCAGAAGAAACGAGAGCAAAAGAAAAATGGCACTATGAGAAAAAGAAGATTGTAAAATTTTTTCTGAAACCAGACAAAGAGAAAATGAACCAAAGAATGTGCCTGTCAGAGCATCCATTTGGGACAATAAAGAGAGCCATGGGAGCCACTTATTTCCTACTGAAAGGAATGCGAAAAGTGGCTGGGGAGTTTGCACTCTTTTGTTTGGGATATAATCTGGAACGGGCAAAAAATCTCCTTGGATTTCAAAAAATGATGAAATTGATGGAACAGGCATAAGCCTCTTTCTTCATCCTGTGTATTTTATTCAGTTTTCAATGTTACAGATGAAAGAAAGAGGCTAAATTTATGCTTGAGAATCAAGTTTTCGGACACTCTGGGGGGGGGGATTTCTCATATAGGCATGACAAAGCAGCCCACCCAAAAACTCCGTTTTTTTTTATTTGGTGGGCTTGCTATGTTCTATTATGTTTTCAATTTCTCAAGTGTAGCCCCTAATTGCTCTTAAGCAAATGCACATTTGAGTTTTTCATAACTCTCGTTACTTATAACGTGTTCGATTGAACAGGCATCTTTCTTAGCAATTTCAATGGGAACACCCATCTGGGAAAATAGTTTGGTAAAAAATTTGTATCTTTCATAGACCTGTGACGCTAATAAATGTCCCTTTGGTCTGAGATGTAGACCTCCTCCGTCATCCATCGCTATGTAATCTTTACTCCGTAACTGTTTCATCGCAACAGAAACACTTGCTTTGGAAACGCCCAAATATTCAGCAACATTTACTGAGTGGACGTTGCTTGATTTTAACTGCAAGATAAAAATTGCTTTCAAGTAATCTTCTTTGGATTTTCCTAATTCCAAAACAACACACCCTCCTTTGTAACCACCGCCGATAAAGTGCGGTTTATCTTAACTGCAAAAAGTATGGTAAGAATTGTAGTCAAAAGATCTGCCATAGGCTGTACCCATATCACGCCAGTTAAGTCAAACAGGCGTGGCAATACAAAAACCAGAGGGAAAAAGAAAATGCCCTGTCTGCTCAAGCTGAGTACACTTCCCACTAAACTTTTGCCAATAGCAAGATACAGGGTCGCATATACCATTTGAAAACCAAAAGTAATAAATAATACTGCATTCAGTCTAAGTGCCTTTTCAGCTAAACCAACCATTTCTACATCAGTTCCAAAAAGTGAAACAATCGGATTTGCAAATACAACAAGTATAATGGCTGCAATAATTCCAAATACCGTTGACCAGATCATGCAGAGCTTAATAGATTTTTGCAATCTATCAAATTTCTTTGCACCATAGTTATATCCTGCAAACGGTTGAAAGCCTTTCAGAAATCCGAAAACAACATAGGTTACAACTGTCATAATACGGGTAACAGCTCCCATCGCTGCTACTGCGTAATCGCCATACGGTTTTGATGCGGTATTGATACTTCCCATAGATGCACTTGCAAGAAGCTGGAACAGAAGTACAGGAATTCCTATTTTCAAAACTTCTGCATATATAGTCTTTGAAGGAGCTATGTTCTTAACTGAAAATCTCAAAACACCTTTTTTCTTTACGATGTATCCGATATAAAGTGCCATATTGATACACAACGAGATAACTGTTGCGATAGCTGCTCCCTCAATGCCCAAATCCATTCCATAAATCATAATAGGATCTAAAATCACATTCGCAATACTGCCTGTAAGCATGGCAATCATCGTGAATTTGGTAGCTCCCTGAGCTGTAAGCAGGTTATTCATCATAACAGTAAAAACATTGATGATTGAACCAGTCACATAGATTTTTGCATAGGCTCTTGCATAAGGCAAAATCGTTTCGGTTGAGCCTAATGTCGTAAGTACAGGGTCAAGGAAAATCATAATGCCAATGATGATAATTGCGCCCACAAGAAGTCCTGAAAAAAGTGAGGTAGAGGCTGTTTTATTTGCCTGTTCGTTATCTCCCTTTCCGAGAAGTCTTGATATGTATGAGGAAGCTCCCGCCCCAAACATCATGCCCAGACCTATGATGATTTGCACGATTGGAAACACAACAGATACAGCTCCCATCTGGCTCATACCCAGACCACCCACAAAATACGCATCAATAGCGTTGTATAGTGCGGAAATCAGCATACCAACCATCGTCGGTATCCCTAATTTAAGTAGTGCAGAAGCAACTCCTGCTTTTTCTAATAAATAAATACGATTTGACTTTTCTGCCATTTGAATGTCCTCCTAATGTTAATTTTTTTATATTATCGGTGCAGGCTGAAACGCTCACGCCGTATAATACCTTTGATAATGGTATGGAATCTTGGATTTTCAGACTCAAGCCTATCCGCAATGTCTTTGCAGATTTCTTCCTCTCTTTTTTGTAGTTCGGCAGGATAAACCATGTTGAAAGCCACATTGATGAAAGAGCCACTTTCAATCAGTCGAAAATTATCAATCTTAATTTCTTCACTGTACTTTTTCATCGCAGAATGTATTTGTTCTGTAAGATCATGTGTTAATGCTTCATCCTCCAGAAGATAATCAATCTGTATGAAATAATCGCAATGGAATTTTTGATATAACTCATAAGCGATTTGATTTACTGAGGTGTAAAGCTGTTCGCTGTCTTTTTTGTATCCCGCAACACGCATGGAAACTACAAAGTACCCAAAACCATAATCGTGCAGCATCAGATTATGAACAGCAACGATTTCTGGATGTGATTTAACCATCTGCAAAATGGTATCCTTTGTGTCTGTATCTGCGGCTCTTCCCATGATGCACCCTAATACTTCCCACAAACTTTTCACACCTGCAAAAATAATGAATACAGACACCAATACACCACAATAACCATCAATCTCAAAATGAGTGAAATGAGAAACAATAGTAGAAACCAAAACTGCGGTAGTAGCAATCGAGTCGCTGATACAGTCTGCGGCAGTTGCTTTCAAAGTTTCTGAGTCGGTAATCTTTCCAAACTGCTTATTGTAGTAGTACATGTAAACCTTAACCAGAATAGAAAGTACCAACACAATCACTGCGGCAGCACTAAATATCGGCTCTTGTGGATTTGTTATCGCATTAACCGAAGTTCCTGCCAATTTTATTCCCATAAGCAGAACGGCAATAGATGCAAAAATACCCATGATCCATTCAATTCGTCCATGACCGAAAGGATGTGTACTCCCTCCGCCGTATTTTGCAATCTTAAAGCCCAAAAGCGACACCAGATTTGTCCCCGCATCTGACAGGTTGTTAAATCCGTCTGCTGAAATAGCAATAGAATGGCTTAATAGTCCAATCACGATTTTCGCTGTACACAAAGATAGATTCAGCAGGATACCGACAGCACTCGATAATGTAGCATAGGCTTTCTTTACACTTGGATTTGAAACGTCATCCTTATTTTTAATAAACAGTTGTATAAATAGTGACATCATAATAAATCTCTCCTTTCAAAACTGAACATAAATTCAATATTGTTCAATAAAAAAAGGAACTGGTCTAAAGACCAATTCCCGACAAATACATTTTCGATAATTTATGTAGTATCATAATCGCCCATTCCTTTCCTTTGTAATGATACATAATCTGCATCAATCCATCTACAAAGTTGTTTGCAATAATATGTGAAAAAATCTCATCATCCGTGTCATCGTTTCGATGCTTATTCAAATGCTCCTCTATATCTCTAATAAAGCGTTCTTTTTCATTCTCATATTTTGTGCCCCCGCTTTTATCAATCAGGATGATAAATTCCTGTCGATGATCAAACAAATTTAAGATACATTCGGTTTCTGCCTTGCTAAGTCCATAGATTTCGCTATCCGTATGCTGGCTTTCATTTTCTCCTCCAGCAGTCAATACCCGTTCCCAATCATATAAAACAGGACGGAGAACCGCATCAAAAAGAGCGTCTTTGTTCTCGTAATAGGAATAGATAAGCCCTGTGGGAATTTTAGCCTGCCTTGCAATATTACGCATAGCTGCCGTTTTATAACCCTTATCAAAAAATTCCTGCAACGCAGCTTTGAGTATGTTTTCTCTAATTTCCTCTTTCAGTACTTGAGCCACTTCTACCCCTCCAATCTTGAACTTTTGTTCATTATACGATGTGTTTTTTACTTTGTCAAGTGGATAACAATATTTCATAATTGAAATAGGGTGCAGGAATATGGTGTGCATCCCGTCAAGTAGACAATTGAAAAAATATAAAGTTTTTGTGCTGCCCAGCATTAGCTGGGCGGCATTTTTATGCAGCCAATAGCATTTCATGACATTCTGCTGGCGTCCGTACTCCCAAACCGCGTTGCGGACGTTGATTCGTGTAATAATCCATATATTCTGTTATCGCCTGAACCAGTTCTTCTTTTGTATGATATTTCTTACAGTAATACATTTCTCGTTTTAATATTCCCCAGAAACCTTCCATTGGACCGTTATCTGTACAATGGGCAACCCGAGACATACTTTGGATCATGCCGGCATTCTCCAGTTTATGATGAAATTCTCTTGTGGTATATTGAAAACCTCGGTCACTGTGAAACAATGGATGGGCATCTGGATTGGCTGCAACAGCTTTTTCAAATGTGTCAAACACAAGTTTATTATTATTTCGCTCACTTATTACATAGGCAACAGGCCGTCGGTCGCACAGGTCTAAGATAGCACTCAGATAAAGTTTATGTACACAATCAAACGAAATTCCATACTTAAATTCAGTTACATCGGTGACCCACTTCTCATTTGGCCGTTCTGCCTCAAACTCACGATTTAAAATGTTTTCTGCGATATATGCCGGATTCCTGGATGCCTGGTACAACCATCATAGCGGTATTTGAGATTGGAACGGATCTGCTGTTTTCTGCATATACGCAGGATTCGTTTATCATTAACTCTTATCTTATCCTGATGTCTTAACTTATCATTTAAACGCCGATATCCCATATCTGGATGCTCTTGATGCAGCTCCTCCAGACGGCTGGCAAGGTGTGCGTTTAATTTATCGTTTGCTGTTTCTTTCCGTTTCAGCCATTTATAATATCCTGCTCTTGATACATTCCCAAGTTTACAAAGAGCATGGATTGGATAGTTATGTTCTTCGTGTTCTTCTTTGATTGCCAGATATATCTGCTGGTTTCTGATCCGGCTCAGCCCCGCCTCCTCTCGATTTCTTTGAGTTTTTTTAAGAAAGAAACCTCCATTTCAGCCCGTTCTTTTTCCGCTTTCAGAATTTTGTTTTCCGCACGCAGACGTTCCAGTTCACTCATCTCGTCTAAAGATTTACGTTTTCCACGCCGGTCCCTGAGGGCCTCCACTCCGCTGTTTTCATATTTGACAGTATAGTTCCGGGCCTGTTGATAAGATATCTGATATTTTTCAGCTGTTTCAGCATAGTTATGATCATGCGAAATGCAATACTGTACGATTTCGATACGTTCTTCAAATGTGGTGTTTCTACCCTTTGTCATGATCTGACATCCTCCTGTTCCGGAAGCTTTCAGCTTCTCATGACCATTATACTTCAAAACCCACGCTCTAACAGTATCTTCAGATGGTATTTGATATTTAATTGCTATTTCCCGATAAGAGCCTTCACCTAAAAGATAAGCATTGATGACTTCCCGTTTAAATGCCACACTGTAAGATGGATTATGGCCAGTGGAGATAAATGCAGAATCACCAAAAGCCTTATATTTGGCAAGCCATTTACGGAACGGTGTAGGAGAAACACCATACTTTTTTGAAATAGTTTCTATGCCGCCTTGTCCATTTAGGTATTCCAAAACTGCCTGTAACTTTATTTCTGCTGGTATTTTTCTTTTTGACATAAAATGTGCTCCCTCCTAAGCAAACAGTTTTATTATTTTTACTGTCTACCTAGAAGGGAGCATATCACATCCCGTGTCCTTTTCGCGTTATAACATTTTTGTGATTTCAGACAGGTCTTCCAAAATCACATCTGGTTTTACATCGCTTGCTTCTACATCTTTTCTTGTACTTTCTCCACTTAGCACTAAAATTGATGTCACGTCGCTTTGATCTGCGACAGCGATGTCAGTATACAACCGATCCCCTACAATAGCGATTTCTTCCGGTTGGTATCCTGTTTCCTGAATAATATAATTCAGGGTATATTTTGACGGTTTTCCAAAAAAATCTGGAAATTTTCCCGTAGAAGCCTCAATTAATTTTGCCATAGATCCACAGTCTGGAATAAACTTTCCGCCCTCCATCGGACAATTCCAATCTGGATTAATTCCGAAATAGACACATCCATTTCGGATATAATGACATGCTTTTTCCAGCTTTTCATAAGTTAGTGTTGTGTCAAATCCAAGAACCACAATATCTGGATCTTCTTCCACAAGGTTCATATCAAAATACTGAAACTCCTGAATCGTAAGCGCCCAATATTAATGCGGTCAGATACAAAATTACCCCAGCCCTTTGCGAG
>OFMK01000220.1_pt1 | contig 67189 bp, 70 predicted proteins | sample 1541781 | NCBI WGS metagenome assembly OFMK01 (sample SAMN04209250, study PRJEB22552) | human gut metagenome | biome: gut; material: feces | host: Homo sapiens | place: USA: Oklahoma
CTATGACCCTCTGCTTGTAAGGCAGATGCTCTCCCAGCTGAGCTATGATCCCATACGATGCGGATTCGTAACTCGAACCCGCTTTGCTATTATACTATTAATATCGACAAAATGTCAAGAACTTTTTTCTTCTTTTTCCAGGTATTTTTTTCACACTCGTTATAGTTCACACTATACGATTCCCTGTGCCGTCATTGCCTCTACCACTTTCTCAAATCCTGCGATATTTGCTCCTACTACATAATTCCCTTTGAAGCCGTATTTTTCTGCCGCATCTGATGCATTATGACAGATGTTCACCATAATATTTTTCAGTTTGCTGTCTACTTCTTCAAATGTCCAGCTTAAGCGTTCACTATTCTGTGACATCTCAAGCGCCGAAGTCGCAACACCACCTGCATTGGAAGCTTTTCCAGGTGCAAACAACACACCATGCGACTGCAAATACTCGGTCGCTTCTAAAGTTGTCGGCATATTCGCTCCTTCTGCCACCGCAGTCACACCGTTAGCAACCAACGTTTCTGCATCTTCCAATAACAATTCATTCTGTGTAGCACATGGAAGGGCAATATCTATTTTTACTGTCCACACTCCTCTTCCTTCATGATATTCTGAGTTCGGACGATATTTCTTATATTCTGTCAGACGCCCACGATTCACTTCTTTGATTTCTTTCAATGCCGCAACGTCAATACCTTCCGCATCATATACCCAACCATTGGAATCACTCGCCGTCACAACTTTCGCTCCCAATTCTGTCGCCTTCTCGATTGCATAAATCGCCACATTACCGGAACCGGATACAGATACCGTCTTTCCTGCAAGTTCAATTCCGTTCAACTTCAGCATTTCTTCTGTAAAATATAACAAGCCGTAGCCAGTCGCTTCTTTTCTTGCCAGAGAACCACCATAGCTTAATCCTTTACCTGTCAAAACGCCTTCGTATACTCCGCGAATCCTTTTATACTGTCCAAATAAATATCCGATTTCCCTTGCTCCGGTTCCGATATCTCCTGCCGGAACGTCTGTATCTGCTCCAATATATTTACAAAGTTCTGTCATAAAGCTCTGACAAAATGCCATCACTTCCCGGTCTGATTTTCCTTTCGGGTCAAAATCAGCTCCACCTTTTCCACCACCAATCGGAAGTCCTGTCAATGAATTCTTAAATACCTGCTCAAATCCCAAGAACTTAATAATTCCCAAATTCACAGAAGGATGTAGACGAAGTCCACCCTTATATGGTCCAATCGCACTGTTAAATTGTACACGATATCCCGTATTCACCTGTACTTGTCCGTTATCGTCTACCCATGGTACCCGGAATTTAAACTGACGTTCCGGTTCTACCAAACGTTCCAGCAAAGCATCTTTTCTAAATTTTTCTTCGTTCGCTTCAATTACCACTCTCAAAGATTCCAAAACTTCTTTCACAGCCTGATGAAACTCCGGTTCTGCCGGATTTTTTCTCACTACCAATTCAATCACTTCATCTACATATGACATACTTCCTACCTCCTGGTACTTTTACTTCTATTGTTTAATATCCTAAAGCATTCTTTCTTTTCTGTCAATATTTTTATCATACTTTTTTGGGCATTTTTGAAAGTCTTGTTATAGAAAGTTTCATTTTATCTCGTTTTCTGTTAGTTTTTCTGTGTTTTATCTGGCAGAAATGAATCTTTATTTTTGTAAATTTCATTTTCTTTTATTTGTTTCCACTCTTCTTCCAAAATTGCCATTAAGATATCATCCGCATACTCTTTCCTGGCAAGTCTTAGAACATATCCATCCTTTTTCCAGCTTGCGTTTATTTTTCCCATTGTCATTTCCTCCTGATAACGCCTACAACTTCTTACTAAAATAAAGATTCAAATCATCATCATTTCTGTATAATTCATATGGAACTGCTTGTTTATCACCATACCAAACACCAGAACCATCCGGAATATATCCACGCTTTACATACATCCTCTGTGCCGCACCATAGCTATCATATAATCCCACACCGAGGTAGACTGTATCCGCATATTCTCCTGCAATGTTCTCCGCCACATCCATAAATTTCGTTCCGATTCCCCTGCAACGGAATTTTTCCAACACGCCAAAATCCACAATCTCACAATATCCTATACCGCCAAATGGTCCCGCATCACAATTCGGATATACATTAATATAGCCTGCAACATGTCCCTGATACTCTGCCACAAGCGCAATCGCCTTCCCGTCGGCATAGTCGCGAATCCGCATCCAATACTTATCTTCCATCTGATTCCATCCCTGCGCGCGTTCCTCTTCTGTGATTATTTTAGCATCTGTTTCTTCAATCGTTCGTATTAAGATGTCATTTTCATTATAATAAATCATCACTCATTTCCTTTCATAAGACTTTTAAATTATCTAATCCATGCAACACAAACCCCTCTCAGGGCATCTTATTACTCTGTGCATTGACCTTTTTCAATTGTTTGCTATGATACTATTATAAACACCGGTGAGAATAGCTTCCTAAATAAATTTCAAAAGCTTTCTCGCCCACTTTCTGACGGAAGTATTGCTTGATTATCCGTTGCTGCTTGCATTCCTTTACTTTGGAAAATGGTCCCCTTTTAACACCCGCCACATCATTCAATATTCTATCATTTTCCTTGTTATCATGGCATGCACGCATCTATATAGTTATCGGGTAAGACAGGCGGAAGCAAATGAATTGAATGCTCTGATTACCACTTACAAAAAATCGTAAAGCAATCAAAAAAGAATTGAACTCTATAAAAAGTTTTGGTGCAGCCTTGAGAAAGCTGCACCATATTCAGGGACGAACGACTTAACGTAATAACATGGAACTTACACTTTACTACGTCCCCAATTACGTTTTATTACGCTGCACAATATTTTTCTAATGTTTTTTCGAATTCTTCATCTCTGTCTGCACATCTTACGGTCAAAACTTTCGAAAAGTCTAAGCTCAATACGCCAAGAATTGATTTTGCATCAATAATTACTCTGTTATAAAATACGTCAATATCAAAATTACATTTTCCAGCCGATTTTACAAAATCTATTGCTTGTGCTGTTTCTGATAACTTAATTTTATAGCTGTATTTCATTACTAACACCCTTTCTACTTTTTAATACTACATAATATTGCATGTTTCGACATCGAAAGTCAATCGACAGATTTCCAAATTTTCTTCTTATTCTTCCATCTCTTTCGTAAATTCTACCATATTATGGCGATACCGTATCGGTAAATGTTGCCTTTGTAAATCTCTATTCTCCCGTTCTTTCACAGAAATGGTCTCGCAAAATCCTTTCCAAAGTTTCTCAAAAACGCGTTCTTCTTCTGAAATGTACTTTGTTTTTTCCAGGTTCATCGTCTCGTCTACAAGAAGAATCCATTGCTTTCTTGCTTCATGGACGAGCGTCATCTTATGTGTTTCATCATATATAAGCCAGTTTTCCAACGGCAGCCGGTTTGCAAAATAATTCGCAATGCAGGTTAATACCTGGGATTTCGGATTTATCTTTGCAAACAGGATTCCATTTTCTAATTCCCTGAAACGCAGAAATTCTTTAAAAGAATGAGCTTCGTTCCCCACGCTTCTGCTCAGTTCAAATACTTTCTGAACGTAAGGACTTTTCAGATGATGCATTATCTTATGGCTGTCCGGAATTTCTTTCGCTTCCAACATCGTATTCAGCACCGCATCTCCCTTTTTCGAATCCGGAGATAAGATTGCCTGATACAAAGCCCCGTAAGCTTCATAACCCAGATGATTCCGAATCAGACGTTCCACCGCAACCGCTTTTTTCTCATGCTCTTCCGTCTCTATATATTCACAAAATAATTCCTGCTCCACCATTCCCTTGATGGCAATTCCTACTTCTCCGACTCTGGGTGTCAACTTCCACGCATCATAGATTCCAGAGTAAATCCCTGTGACCGTATCACCACATAAAAAGACTTTCTTCACCTGTGTTCTCCTCCCGGCATTCTTTTTTTACATATTTTCTATCCTACTATCCTGTCAATCGGCGCTTTCCCTTTCGCATCCCTTGTTGTAAACTGTTCCATCCGGAAGTTCACATCATCAAAAAGCGATAACTGCCGATACGTCATCTGTCCGATATGCGCCGGAAGCTTCTCTTTGACATCCAGAAGATTCCTCGTAATATAATCTTCCTCAATTTTCGTTGGGTACATCATTTTTCCATTACACGTAATAAAATAAAGCGCACGTTTTAACACGACCCCTATCTTTTTCAAATCTTCAAATCCTAAGACTGCCGTTCTTCTCGCTTTTACAATCCTTCCTGCCGATTTATAGCCTATTCCCGGCACGCGAAGAAGCGTCTCATACTCTGCCCGATTAATCTCTACCGGGAATAATTCCAAATGCTTCAGCGCCCAATTACATTTTGGGTCCAACAGCACATTGAAGTTGGGGTTCTCCTCCGACAGCAATTCCTTCGCCTCGAACCCATAATAACGCAACAGCCAGTCCGCCTGATACAACCGGTGTTCCCGAAGAAGCGGCGGCCCTTCTTCGCTCCGCGCCGGAAGGGCAGAGTCTTCATTCACATGGATAAACGCGGAATAGAATACTCTCTTCAAATCAAATTTCTGATATAAGGATTCTGCTACCTGAATAATCTGGTAGTCCGTCTCCGGCGTCGCCCCGATAATCATCTGGGTACTCTGTCCCGCCGGAACAAAGCGCGGCGCTTTCTTATACGCGACAATCTCCTGCTTATTTTCCTGCATCTTATTCTGTAGCAGTCGCATGGGTGTCAGAATGTTCTTCCTGTTCTTATGCGGTGCAAGTATACGGAGGCTCTCCGCGGTAGGAAGTTCCAGATTCACACTCATCCTGTCTGCAAGGAAGCCCACTCTCTGAATCAGTTCCTCACTGGCTCCCGGAATCGCCTTCACATGGATATAACCTTGAAAGTGATGCTCAGTCCGCAACTTATACAACGTCGCATAAATGAGTTCCATCGTATAATTCGGATTCTTCAAAATTCCGGAACTCAAGAACAATCCTTCGATATAATTTCTCCGATAGAACTCCATCGTCAATGTACACACTTCATCCGGTGTAAAAGACGCGCGCGGGACATCGTTAGAAGAACGGTTGATACAATACTTACAATCATAGATACATTCGTTTGTAAAAAGAATCTTCAAAAGCGAGATACATCTGCCATCTGCCGAAAAACTATGACAGATTCCCGCTTTCTCGCAGTTTCCAACTCCTGTACCATCATTCCTTCTATCCACGCCGCTCGACGTGCACGCCACATCATATTTTGCTGCATCAGTTAAAATTGTTAGTTTTTCAAAGATTGACATCTGCTCTGCTATTCTCATTTCCCGTCCCTCTTTTTCGAATGTATGTTTGTTTTTATCATTCTACCATATCGAACAGATGTTTGCAACCAGTATTTTAACAATTTGTCTCTTTCTTATAATCTAATCAAGGCGCACCTAAATAAAAGGTTCCGCAAACAAGCTGCAGAACCTTTTATTTTCTTTCTTCCCTTATAAATGCAATAAATTCCTTCTCTCTCTTACTCAACGTATAGTTTTTCCGCGTAAGATAAGCCGAACACATGGTAATCTTAACATCTTCAAACGGCAGCAATCGAAAGTCTTTATCCCTCGGAGGATTCCGAAATGCCATCACAGTCAGATATTCTCCGCTTCGAAGGGCATCATAAAAACTCCCCCTGTCTGATACCGTCAAAAACTCTGGATGATTCTTAATTCCCAAAATTTCCAAAAACTTTCTTGCACTGACATCATTATATGTAATATACGGGTAATCATATAAGTTTACCGTTTTTAAACCTTTCATACAGGCAAGCGGATGCGTCTTATGAATCAAAACATAATTCTGCATAGGCGGTATCAGCTCCTGAAATGCCAAATCATACTCTTTTGCCATCTTTTCTTTTTCACGAAACGTCTCTTTCACAAAAAAGATGATTCCAATATCACTCTCTCCGCCGCTCACAGATTCTATCACCTGTTTGTCATTCATTTCTTTAATCGTATCTGCAAACTTGTAATCAGATGCGTTATGAAACTCAAAAACAACTCCATCATCAAAGTCGAATAATAAGTAGAAATATTAAGCGGATGTTCCTCCGGATTTATCTGTATTTCCCGCATTTTCTTCAATTCCATAAGAATCACCTTCGCGCTCTTTAAAAATTCTTCTCCTTCTCTTGTCAGGGTAATCCCTGCTGCCGTCCGATTGAAGATATGATACCCCAGTTCTTCCTCCAGCCCTTTTATCATTCCGCTCAGATAAGGCTGGGACATGTAGAGATTCTGAGACGCCTTTCTGATAGACTTTGCTTTTGCCACTTCCACCGCATACTCTATATGGTTAAAATTCATATATTTCACCTTCCATATCACAGTTTTGTTATAACTAATCACCTATATCCTCTCATATTTTTCGGGATAACGCAATTCTTTTCTTTTATGATACGATGATTCTACCAAAAGGAACGGATATAAAGGAGGAAAAATTCAACATGAAAGATTATTTATCTATCGCAAACTCACCGGTTATGTTCCTCGTATGTGGAATCGTTATCCTCTACGTACTTGGACAGTCTTTGTTTTTCATGCGAAGAGCATGGAAACGAGGAAAAGAAATCGGAATGGACCCAAAAGTTATGAAAAGCACCATCACAGGAAGCGGACTTTTTTCGATTGTCCCGAGTATTCCAATACTCATTATTTTAGTCATGCTGATGTCCGTACTCGGAAACTATTTCCCATGGCTCCGTCTTTCGGTCATCGGTTCCAGTTCTTATGAAAATGTAGCTGCCAATATTGCGGCGCGTTCATTTGGGCTTCTCTCTTATACCGATGACGGATACACCGCTTCCATCTTCATCAGCACAATGTGGGCAATGTCCATCTGTATCCTGTACGAACCGTTGCTCGTCTTATTTGGACAAAAAAGCCTGGACAAAGGAATGAGTAAATTAAAAAGGAAGAAACCGGTTATCTATAACCTGTTAATCGACGGTATTTTTATCGCTATGATGGGTTGGTTCTGCGCTCCGTATCTGACATACTGGACAGAAAAACCAGAGCAAATCTTATCTCTCGTCGCTTTGGTGACAGGTGGAGGAGCAGCGCTTTTCTTAAACTGGCTTGCAAAAAAAACAAAAAAACACTTTTTAACAGAAATGTCATTCCCGGGCGGAATGCTAATCGGTATGCTTGGTTCCTATATCGCGAATTTATTCTTGTAACTTACAACCTATTTCTATCAGACTGGAGGAAAATATGAAAAAACAATCAGAACTTTCACAAGATATGTATACAAACAAGACCCACCGCATCGGAAAAATCAGCACGCTTATCGCTATTTTGCTGATACTCATGGTTCCCGCCGTCATCACTCTCGTCTACGGGAAGGATGTGGAAATCCAAATCTCCAACACAGTGAGCGCCATTATTACACTGACTGCCATCTACGGTGTCGTGAGTATTGTAGAAGTTGTTTCATTCTCACCATTTTTAGGCTCTGCCGGAACTTACCTGTCATTTACCACAGGAAATATTATGAACATGAAACTTCCGGCAGCCACCAATGCACTGCGCGTCAATAATGTGGAACGAGGAACCGATGAAGGAGAAGTCATCACGACGCTTGCCATCGGCGCTTCCTCCATTGTCACAACCATCGTGCTCTTTCTTGGAATGTTATTCCTTGGGAATCTGCTTGTTCCTATCATCACAGGTCCTGAGCTTGCACCTGCTTTTGACAATGTAACCCCTGCTCTTACGGGTGCGCTTGCGGCTCCGTATTTCATGAAAAACAAGAAACTCAGCCTTCCGACCGTCATTGCCGGCTGCGCGCTTTACCTTATTTTAGGATACAACTTTATGTCCGCAAACTACAGCTATTTCATGCTTGGATTTATCGTAATCAGTTTCTTATGCTATCTTCTTTTCTACAAAATCGGATTCATAAAAGAAGAACCAAAACAATAATTTTCACAGGAAAATAATTTTAGAAAGGTGTGTATCAGAATATGAATGAACAATTATTGCAAGAAGCAAAACATATCATATGGAGGAAGAACTTGTTTCATGGAGACACTCTCTTCATCAGATTCCGGAACTCGGACTGCATCTCCCTCAGACTACAGCATTTATCAAAGAAAAATTGACAGAAATGGACATCGAATTTCAAGAATACGAAGAATGCTCCTGTATTACCGCCGTACTCGGCCAGGGCGGACATTGCTTTCTTCTGAGAAGCGATATGGATGCCCTTCCTATGCCGGAGGAATCCTGCGAAACTTTCGCCTCAAAGAACGGCTGTATGCATGCCTGCGGCCACGATTTACACGCTGCCATTCTCCTGGGCGCCGCAAAACTTCTGAAAATGCACGAAAAAGAACTGTGCGGCAAAGTCAAACTTTTATTTCAATCCGGAGAAGAAACCTTTGAAGGCGCAAAAACGGCTATAGACGCCGGAATCTTGGAGAAGCCTCATGTGGATGCTGCTTTTGCGATGCATGTTGCCTCTGTTTTGCCGACCGGAAGTATTATTTACGGCTCCTACCCGATGGCGGCCGTATATGGATTCCGTATCACACTCACCGGAAAAGGAACTCATGGCTCCACACCACAGATGGGAATCGACCCGATTAACACCGGCGTTCACGTTTATCTTGCCCTTCAGGAGCTGATTGCCCGGGAAGTTTCTCCTACAGAAGAGGCTGTGCTTACCATCGGACGATTCGATGCCGGAAAAGTATCCAACGTCATACCAGAACGGGCAATCTTGGAGGGAACCCTCCGCACCTTCAAACCGGAAGTTCGTGACATGCTAATCCGAAGGATTCAGGAAGTCACAGAATCTGTCGCAAAAACATATCGGACAGAACTGCATTTTGAAGTGTTAAGCGATGTTCCTCCTGTCACCTGTTATAAAACGCTCAACGAAGAAGTTCTTCATTCGATTGAAACTTTAGACAGCCGCCTCAATCTTCTCCCATACTATCATGTGATGGGTTCCGAAGATTTCGCCTTTATCTCCGAACGAGTTCCTTCTTCCTATTTCGGATTGGGGGCTGCTATCCAAGATAAATCCCAGTGGCTCGGTCAACATAATCCGAAGGTCCGCTTCACCGATGACTGTCTCGTAACAGGCGCTGCGGTTTATGCGAAAGTGGCGATGAACTGGCTTTCTACCCATCAATAAAATATCTCCCATGAAAATGGACCGGAAGTTTTTCCGGTCCGTTTTTCTGCCTATCTGACTTCCCATTCCTATGCAAGCATCGTGTTTTTCTCCGTCCATTTTCCCCGAAGAAGGCGGATAAGAAAAATAATTCCGCGGAATACGAGTTCCCCTGCCATTGCTGCCCACACGCCGAGAATCCCCATCTTGTGTGCAAATAACAATACGGAAAGAACCCGGACTCCCCACATACTGCAAAGATTCAATAAGAACGGGCCTTTACTGTCTCCTGCTCCTCGAAGCGCGCCGATGACAACGATACTCACCGCAAAGAGCGGCTCCGAAAATGCGACGATTCGAAGCGCATCCGTACTCAGCCGGATAACTTCTGTATCTGTCGTCAGAAAACCGGTTAACACAGGCGCTCCCACAAACATAAGAACCGCCATTCCCGTCACGAGAAGCGCGCCCAGAATCGTGGTGCTGTAGGCAAACCGCTTCGCCATATCTTTTCTCTGGGCGCCGATACTCTGTCCTACGAGCGCCGTTGCCGCCGACGCCACCCCATAAGCCGGAAGATAACAGATGCTCTCGGTCTGTACCGCCACATAATTCACCGCCACAGAGACTGCTCCCATTCCTGTTACGACCGCTGTCATGACAATCTGCGCCATCGAGAGCGTCACACGCTCCAACGCTGCCGGCATGGACAGATTCACCGTATTTCTCATACAGGAACGCGTAAATCTCCACGTCTCATCCCCTTTCAGGCGAAGAGGCCCTCTCCGTTTCACAACAACCAGCAAAAGAAGCAGCGCTACGCAGGCTTGCGCCAATCCGGTTCCAAGAGCCGCTCCTTTTACGCCGAGTCCCGCCCCCGGAACGGTAATTCCGCCTAATTTCCTCGTCGGATAGATGAGGAAAAAGTTGAACACCACATCCAATATACACATTCCAACATTCATAAGACTCGGCAGCAAAATATTCCCGCTGCAGCGAAGAATCGCCGAATACATCGATGCCCCCATGCTAAATGGAAGGAAAAATCCAACCGTACAAAAATATGCCTTTGCATCTGCCTGTATGGATGCCTCTGCACCGAGCATCTTCGGAAGCACCTGACCGGCTCCAATCGACAAAACTGCCAGCAAAACGCCGAATGCAATATTGAAAAGGATTGCCTGACACAGGACGTTTCGGCTTTCCTTTTCTTTCCCTGCGCCAAGATATTGCGCAATCTGTACGGAAAATCCAATACATACCGCCCCTGTAATCCCATTCAAAAGCCAAATACTGCTCGCTACCACGCCGATTGCCGCCGTCGCCTCATAGCCAAGACCTCCTACCATGGCAGTATCGATGTAGTTCATAAGCGTCATCACCAACTGCTCCAGAATTGCCGGAACCGAAAGCGCGATGACGAGCCGATACTGATTGCCCCGGGATATCTGCTCCCCGTTTCGCATGGCAGTACTCATTTGTAACATATCCATTTTTCTCTATCCTCTCTTCCTTTCTCCTTTGTCTCTATGCCATTGTATCATATCCCTTGCTCCAATTCTATTCGATTCCGAAGAAATATATTGTCCATAAAAATTTTCAAAACTGTATATATTATACATTGACAGTAGGTACGCTTTCGTATATACTGTACTTGTATAACATATACAGTATATGCATATTAAGGGGGAGATTTATGGAAATCATTCTAACAAACACGAGTACAAAACCGATTTATGAACAAATCACTTCCCAGATAAAAGAAATGATTCTGACAGGAGAGCTAAAGCCCGGAGACGCCATGCCGTCCATGAGAAAGCTTGCCAAGGACCTTCACGTCAGTGTCATCACGACACAGCGTGCCTACGATGAGCTTGCAAAAGACGGATTCATCGTCACCGTTCCGGCGAAGGGCGCTTTCGTATCCGCAGAAAATCAGGACTTCATACGAGAAGAGAATTTGAGAAAAATCGAAGAATTACTGACAACGGCAAGCGAACTTGCCAGACAAAATGGATTATCTTTGGAGGAACTTCAAAGTACTCTCCAAATTATATTTACGGAGGAATCATAATGGAACATGCAATTGAAATCAGACATTTGACAAAAACATATAAAGATTTTCGGCTTCAGGATATCAATCTTACCCTTCCTGCCGGAACTGTGATGGGGCTTGTAGGAAGTAACGGAGCCGGTAAATCCACCCTCATCCAGTCCATCCTCGGGCTAAAGACTTCTACTTACGATAGCGTCCGGATTCTTGGGAAAGACTTAAAGACACAGGAGAAAGAAATCAAGGAAGATATCGCTGTTATTCTGGATGTCTCCCATTATAATCTGGAATTCACTCCTATATTTATCGGGAAAATGTTGTCCAGGATTTACAAAAATTGGGACATGACAACCTACGAAAGATATCTGGAAGAATTTGGACTTCCAAAGAAAAAGAAATTAAAACACTATTCCAAGGGAATGAAAATGAAGCTGGAATTTGCCATCGCATTCAGCCACGCTCCGAAGCTTCTCATTCTCGATGAAGCCACAAGCGGACTGGACCCGATTTTCCGGGACGAGATTTTGGATATCGTCCGTAAATATACGGAAGAAGAAGACCACTCTGTACTTCTCTCTTCCCATATCACAAGCGATTTGGATAAGATTGCCGACTACATCGCTTTCATTCACGAAGGACGGCTTCTCTTTGTAAAAACTTGTGATGAGATTCAGGAACATTTAGGAATTATCAACTGCGGAAAGGAACTTCTCGACACACTGCATCCAGAGGATATCCTTTCCTATCGCACAGAAACATATGGCTACAAAGTAATGGTGAAGAATAAACAGGCGCTGCGGAAGATTTTCCCAGACCTTCCTATCGAAAACGCATCCATCGAAGACTTAATGCTCTTTCAGGTGAAAGGAGAAAAAATAGTATGTTAGGAATTATCATGAAAGATTATTATGAATCATTTCGAATTAAGAAAAATCTCTTTGAAAATATTTTCGGATTTACGATGCTGGGGCTTATGGTCGTCTTCGGAACAAGTTCCTATATATTCTGTCTCATCGCCCTCATTATCCTTCCCGTCATGGGGATATCTCCGCTTCAGTATGCGCTGGAGCAGAATGAGATTTGTAAATTTGACGACATCCTCTTGACCTATCCACTGACAAAGAAGGAAGTCATCGGCTCACAATTTTTAGCCTATCTTTCCTTCTGTGGAATTACCGGAATCATTTCACTAATGATAACGTTCATTTATGTGTATGTTCATCATACGACAGATATAAAGACAGGACTTCTTATTTGGGCGGTCGGAATCATTATCTCACTTGCATTCCTTGCGGTCAGCAACATCGGATTCTTCGCCCTCGGCAATAAGAAAGGAATGATTATTTATGTCATATTTGTAGTTATTTTCGTAATACTCTATGCACTCGCTTATTGGAATATTGATTTTATGTCCATCTTCACATTGGATGCAAGACTTCTGCTCCTTATTGGACTGTTTGTATCCCTTCTGCTCCTCGTAGGAAGCTATTATCTGTGTTTGAAAATCTATACGAAGAAGCATTCTTAGAATTTAACTTTGCAAAAGGGTAGTGACATTTTCCCGTCACTACCCTTTCATTTTTATTCATTTCTTATTTTTCCACCACAATCTCTACATAAGACTGGTATTCCCCGTCCTGATGTACTTTTATTCGTGCAATTCTCTTCTCGGTACTGTTGAATCCATCCTTCGTATTACTATTCGGGAAGATGAAGTTTTTCGCACTGGATGTTACGGTAAAACGCATCCGGTGCCCCGGCAGGAATGTATGGGATATCTTCGTCGTCCGAATCGGAATCTCATAGACTCCATCCGATTCCATATACTCCGGTTTCTCGAATCCATTCCTGTACTTGGCGCTCAGAACTCCATCCGCCAATTTTATGGAAGTTCCATGCTCATCCACATCCGTCATCCGGAACACAAAGTCTGTATCCGGACAATCGCAGGATACGAATAGATGTGCCTTCAAATCTCCGGTGACAGTCATCGGCTCGGTATACGGCTTCGATGTGTAGATTAAATAATCATCTCTTTTTTCTTCCTCCGTATAGTCTTCCGGCACTTCAATCTCGTTTTCCGACATGTCGATAATATGGGTAGCCGGAGAATCCGGATTATACATGTACTCTGATTTCTCGGATTTCAGCAAAATCTTCTGATGTTCGCCGTTTTCTGGCGGCCACTGATTCGCCGTCTTCCAACGATTTTCTCCAAGCGTATAATATTCCACTGTATCGGAAGTCTCGATTCCATTCTCCACGCCTTTCAGGAAATGTTCCAGCCACATCATGCAGACAAGGTCTATATCATATCGCAAAGCATCTTCTCCCATCGAAACGCCATGCAAATCATAGTCTGCATTTCCGCTATGTTTCCATGGTCCAAGAATTGCTTTCCATGTTCCTTTCGGCCAATCCTTCACCAAATCCAAAGCTTCCGTCGTTCCCATTCCGTTGTCGTCAAACCATCCGGACATGATAAGGGCAGGAACCGGAGTTCCCCGATACCGTTCTTTCCAGCTCGACATCTTCCATAAGTCGTCTTTATCCGGATGTTTCAGCCATTCTGTCAAGAATGGAATTTCTTTTCCAAGCGCCTTCTCCGGGATAGATTCCAGCGGCCGGATATCCAACACTTCATCCCAGTCGTCCCGCACCATCCGGTCTGCCCTCATCCGCTGCTCCGACATGGCAAATGCCCACGCAAGCATTCCCGAGGTAAAACATCCGCCTCTTCTCGGCAAATCTCCGAAAGCGCTTCCGGCACACACACTGCTTAAAATCGCCTTCAGATGGGGATTGCCGCTTGCCGCTGCCGCCCACTGCACATACCCAAGATAAGAACCTCCTGTCATGGATACCTGTCCATCGCTCCAAGCTTGTTCCGCAATCCATGTTAACGTATCGTCCCCGTCTTCCACTTCAAAGTAATTCGGCTGCCACGTTCCGGTACTGTCTTCTCTTCCTCTCGTATCCTGAATGACTACCGCATATCCTCTCTGCACGAAACGATAATACTGTTCTACTCTGTCCCCTTTTCCATACGGGGTACGAATCAGAACCGCCGGCACCTTTTTCTTCGCTTCCGCTGCTTGTCCCGGAAGATAGACGTCTGTCGCAAGTTTCTCTCCGTCTCTCGTTTCCACGAAAAACGTTCCATGTACATGCACCGTCTCTATCGGCTCCCGGAACATCTCCATCCATCTCGCAAGAATAGTGCGTTCTTCATATCCGTCTTTCACAAGCACTGCGGCATAGTCTCTTCCACTCATCAGTACCGCATAGATTTCCCCGTTTTCATAAAATAAATCCTTCGGGAACTTCTGTTCTCTCTGGAAATAAGACTCTTCTCTTCGATTCGTAAACCGCTCTCCATACGAAGTAACAAATTCTTTCTCACCCTTTCGAATCTTCTCCTCATACTCTTCTTGTCTCTCAAAAAATTCCGCAAGACTCCGGCTGCAGAAGTTCCGAAAATAGTCGTCCATCTCCTTTGTAAGTTCACTCTTCGGAAGCCATTCTCCACTCATGCAGTCCAGCTTCTCCACCCGGACTCCATCTTCGAATTCATAGAATTTTCCATATAAGATTCCGGAAACATAAAAATTCCACTGCATATCTCGTTCTCTCCTTCACATTATTTTCTTCTATTATACATTATCCAAGCAATATCTTCATCGCTTCCAGAAGGTCTTTTTTCTTCTCCGGAAGCATCCCTACAAGCGTATACTTATCCAAAACCGTCGTATCTTCGAAGAGACAGTCCGTCACCGTCAGATTCTCAAGGAGAATCCTCTCCTCCGCCAGAATCTCTTCCGGCGTCATCATATCAAACAGTCCTTTTTTATACTCTTTGTAAAGAGGCGTATCCTCCCAAAGTTTCAACTTCAGGCACCAGATATTCTTCGGATGCGTCTGATTCAAAAGTCTTGCCGTCTCCACCGCATGAAGTCTGGAGAACGTCCGTCCGCCAAGTCCCATGATAATCGTAAGGTAATAGTCGATTCCCGCCCGCTCCAGTTTACGGAATGCTTCCAACATGTCGAAGGTTGTGACGCCCTTATTCATCTGCTCTAGAATCGAATCCGAACCGGACTCCATTCCAATGTGTAATGCCTGCAGTCCGCGTTCATGCAGAATCCGTAATTCATCCTCTGTCTTTCGCAAAATATCGTCCACCCTGGAATACATCGCCACTTCTTTTGCCCATGGCATATACGTATCCCGCAAGTCAAAAATCCTGCTCAACTGTTGAAAACTCATCACAAACGCATTCTCACCAAGAAGAAACAGCCGCTTCGTCTCCGGATGGAACTGGCTGAGTATCCATAGATTCTGCTCTATTTTCTCCATCGGATGGATGCGGAATTCATCCTTTGCAAAGTCGCAGAACCGGCACCTATGCCAACTGCATCCAAGAGCAACCTCCAACGGCGCACTCTGTTCTTCATGGGGTGGAATGTAAATCGTGTCATATGAAAATATCGATGCATAAATTTCTTCTTTTGTTATAAAAACCACCTCCTCATTTTCCTTTATCATAACAATCCTTTTGGGGAACTGCAACAGAAAGGTTGCACTCAATAAAAAAATACGTTATAATACAGACGTCAGAAAAAGATTCTTAAAAGTGAGGTGAGATTATGGACGGTAGTTATAGTCGAAGTACGGATATGGTATTCTTATATTGTCATTACGCATTTACTATGCATCCGTTCATAGTCTAACTGCGTCTTTTTATTGATACAAGAATACCATTGTCTGTTCTAACACTGTACTACATAAGCGAAAGCGAGTGTAGCGCATCTTGTTTGTAATTGGCAATGGTATTTTTATGACCATTTTCAGCTACAAGCGAGATTCCTATGCCCGCCTTTATCTATATCAGAAGCGTGTACACACACGCATAAGAAATGTAAAGGAGGACAAATCATGAACGAAATCAGAACATACAATGATTACAGCACAGAAATTACAGAAACAATCCGCAGCAATCTGACTCCGAAGAGAATTCAGGAAAAACTGCTCTCCTACCACGAAAATGATATTTCAGATGCTTTGGATTTACTGACAGAAGAGGAACGTAAAAAATTATATAAGATTCTGGATTCCGAATCACTTGCCGACATTCTGGAATACTCCGAGCATATGGCCGATTACATCCAGGAACTCAGTCTCAGTAAAAAAGTAGAGGTCTTCTCTCATATGGAAACTCCCGATACCGTAGAAGCATTGCGTCAGCTAAGCCGCGAAGAACGGGAAACTCTCATCGACTTATTGAATCCGGAAGTCCGCTCCGAAATCAAGCTTCTCAGCTCGTTCGACGAGGACGAAATCGGAAGCAAAATGTCTACCAATTATATCACCGTGGAGGACCATTTATCTGTCAAAGAAGCCATGTCCGAACTGGTTCGACAAGCTGCAGACAACGACAACATCTCTACGATTTATGTGGTAGATAGCAATCGGACATTTTACGGAGCCATTGATTTGAAGGATTTAATCATTGCCCGGGAAGGAACCTCTCTCAAAAATATTATGACTTGTTCTTACCCATATGTCTATGCAAGAGCTTCAATTGAAGACTGTATTCCTCAGCTTATGGATTACTCTGAGGACTCTATCCCAGTACTCGATAACGAAAACAAATTAATTGGAGCAATCACAGCCCATGACCTGGTAGAAGTTGTGGAAGATGAATTAAATGAAGACTATGCAAAACTCGCCGGTCTTTCCGCAGAAGAAGACTTGGAAGAACCAATCCGTTTAAGCGTCAGAAAACGTCTCCCTTGGCTTTTCATCCTGCTTGTGATGGGACTTGGCGTATCTGCCACAGTCGGTTTATTCGAATCCATCGTAGCACAACTTCCGGTAATTATGTGTTTCCAATCCCTGATTCTGGACATGGCAGGAAATGTAGGTACCCAGTCTCTTGCTGTCGCAATCCGCGTACTGATGGATAAACAAATCTCCGGCAAACAAAAAGCCACCCTCGTTTTGAAAGAATCCAGAGTCGGGCTTGCCAACGGCATGGTTCTCGGTATTCTTTCCTTCCTAGTAATCGGCGGCTATTTATGCCTGAAGGGAAACGCTATCACATTCGCATTTGCGGTATCTGGATGTCTTGGAATCGCTATGGTACTTGCCATGTTGATTTCTTCCTTATCCGGTACAGTAATCCCGATTTTCTTCCAGAAAATCGGTGTAGACCCTGCAGTTGCCTCTGGCCCTCTTATTACAACAGTCAATGACCTTGTCGCTGTCATTTCCTATTACGGATTAGCATGGTTGATTCTGCTGAAGATTATGAAATTAGGATAATCACTTTTACCAGAAAAAAGACGACACAAAGCATCTCGCTTTCATGTCGTCTTTTCTTGCCTATATACAGACATTCCTTATTTCAGTTTCTCAACTGCATCTTTTAAGTATGCATTCTCTACTTCGTAGAATTTCTCAGCTTCCACCATCTCCGCAAGTTTTGGGTCAATTGGCATCTTGCCAAGCACATCCACATGAAGTTCTGCCGCAATCTCATCGATATGGCTCTCTCCGAATACAGAAATCTTCTTTCCGCAATCCGGACATTCCAGATAGCTGTAATTTTCCACAATTCCGAGTACCGGAATGTTCATCTGTCTCGCCATATAATAAGCTTTTCTAACAATCATCTGCACCAAATCCTGTGGTGACGTTACAATCACAACTCCGTCCACCGGAAGAGACTGGAATACAGTAAGCGGTACGTCTCCTGTTCCCGGAGGCATGTCCACGAATAAATAGTCCAAATCTCCCCAAAGCACTTCATTCCAGAACTGTGTCACAACTCCGGCAATAATCGGTCCACGCCAGATAACCGGTGTGTCCTCGGAATCGAGAAGCAGATTGACAGACATAATTCTCGTCTCGTCCTTCGCGATACATGGGAACATGCCAAGTTCATTTCCAACTGCATGTTCATGGATACCATACATCTTCGGAATAGACGGCCCCGTAATATCCGCATCCAAAATACCAACGGAATAGCCTTGTTCTCTCATCAGTCTTGCAAGGGAGGCAGTCACCATGGATTTACCTACGCCGCCTTTTCCACTTACAATACCGATTACTTTTTTCACATGTGTATATTCATTTGCAGGAACTTTTAAGTCCTTCTTACTCGGACAGGAATCTGCGTGAGCACATGAAGAGCATCCTTCCGAAGGACATGCATTCGTATTTTCCTGTTCTGCCATTTTTTTCACTTCCTATTCTTCTACTACCGCAATCACTTCGATTTCGCAAAGTACATTTTTCGGTAATGTTTTTACTGCAACACAGCTTCTTGCCGGATTGGATGTGAAATACTTCGCGTACACTTCGTTGAATGCCGCAAAGTCGCCCATATCACTTAAGAAACAAGTTGTCTTTAACACTTTGTCAAAAGAAGAACCTGCCTCTTCTAAAATTGCTCCGATATTCTTGCATGACTGCTCTGCCTGACCCTTGATATCTTCTGCATCTACATTTCCAGTCTCCGGGTTAATCGGAACCTGTCCTGCAGAATATAAAATACCGTTGTGTACATATCCCTGTGAATATGGTCCCAATGCTGCTGGTGCTTTTTTTGTTGAAATAACTCTCATAATAAAATCTCCTTTTCTTATTATATTTTAAGATAGTATCCTATCTTATTTACTTTATTCTTGTTTACAAAATTTATGTTTCTTTCAGATTCTCTCTTGTCACATCTTTCAGCCACTTATATCCAAAGAAACGTTTTAAAGCGATTGGCACTTTAATAATCTCGTCACTCATTAGTATAACATAAACTACCGGCACACTGCAATGGAATATAAATGCTGCTACCGCTCCGAGAATAATAGAACAACCCCACATCGTCGCCACATCCAGTACAAGACCGAACTTCGTATCTCCGCCGGAACGGAATACACCAACAACAAGCGTACAATTGACTGCCTGTGCTACTGCAAAATACGACATAACAAAAAACATAAAGGACAAGTAATCCTGTGCTTCCGGCGTAAGCGCCATCGTCGCATTGGCAATCGGTGCGGAAATCAAAATCACACACGCGCCGCCAAGTCCAAGCAGGAAGCTGAGCCATGTGAACCGCTTTCCATATGCCTTCGCATGCTCAAACTTCTTCTCCCCAATCGTTTTTCCAAGATAAATCGCCGTTGCATTAGAAATTCCGAAAACGACAACCTGCGCCAACTGTCTTACCACCTGAGCCACCGAGTTTGCCGCCACCGCCGCGCTTCCAAGATGACCGATAATCGCAGTGTTTGCCGAACTTCCAAGTCCCCACATCAACTCGTTTAATACGACCGGCATAGAGTACACGAGGAAATCCTTCAAAAGCACCTTATCCACATGCACGAAGTCTTTCCAACGGATTCTTACCGTATGATTTTTGAAATGCGCGTACCCAAGCACAATCAAAAGCTCCACAATACGGGAAATTAAGGTTCCGATTGCCGCTCCACGCACATGAAGCGTCGGGAATCCTAAGAGTCCGTAAATCAAAATCGCATTGATGACCACATTCGTACACAATGAGATTCCGTATACGACTGTGGCAATCACCACACGCTCAATGCTTCGCATAATATTCAGATACACTTGTGTAAACGCCATGAAGAGATAGGAAAATGCTACAATCTGTAAATACTTCACACCTTCCGCCACGACTTCCGGGTCATTGGTATAAATATGCATCAGCGTCTCCGGCATAAAAAGAGCCGCAAGACAGAATAGAAGCGCCACCCCGAGTCCTGCACGAAGCCCGAGCCCCAGGATTTTCTCAATCGTACGCGTATCCCCTTTTCCCCAATACTGGGCGGTCAGTACGGTTGCCCCAGACGTAATTCCCATGAATACGAGCGTCATAATAAACTGAATCTGCCCCGCAAGAGACGCCCCGGATAAGACCTTCTCGCTCACCGAACCGAGCATCATAACGTCCGCCGCCGTCACGCCCACATTAATCAGATTCTGCAGCGCCATCGGAATGACAAGCGCCATGACGCTCCTGTAAAAATTCTTCCAATCAATATTCAAATTATCTAATTTCTTCTGTTTCCCCCACACGTTCTTCTTTAACTCCTTTCCTCTTCAGCAGAACGATACTCAAAATTCCGATTATCAGTGTAAAAATAGAAATAAATTGAGAGGTCGATAAAAAGCTTACGCTTCCTCTCGGGTCATTTCGAAGCATCTCGATGAGAAATCTTCCGATGCTGTAAAAAATCAAATAAAAGGATACCACGATTCCTTCTGTTTTCCGTTTCTTCGTAATCCACAACAACAAAAAGAAATGCAGGAAATCCGCCGCGCTGGATATCAACTGCGTCGGAATCAGCGACACATGATTCGGTGCGAACGGTGAATGTTCAAATGTCACCCCGTACCAGGCGCTCGTCTCTCTTCCGTAACAGCATCCCGCCATAAAACAGCCGATTCTTCCGAATCCCTGCGCTAACGCAAGAGAAGGCGCCGCAATGTCAAAATATTTCCACACCGGAAGTTTCTTCCACCGGCAATACAAATAAGCGCCGAAAATCCCGCCGATGATTCCCCCGTAGACAACGAATCCCTCCGACAGACTCAAAAGAATCGACGGGTCTTCCAGAATATCTTTGATTTCTGTGATAAAAAAGAGAAGCTTCGCTCCCAACATTCCGAATATCAATCCGAGAATCGCGATTCCATACATATGGTCTCCATTCAGCCCATATTTCTTCGCCCGGAAATCTGCCGCCATAATCGCCGCTATGATTCCGATGGCAATCATAAATCCATAACTATAGAGCGTAAACGGCCCTATCTCAAATAATATGTATCTCATAATTTTTGTCACCTCACCATGCTATATTCTACATGAAAACAAAAGAATTGTAAACCTTGTTGACAAATCAACTTTTATCCAGTATAGTAGATTTGCTTGTTGATAAATCAACTTTTACACATTAGAAAAGAGGTTATACATGATAGACAGATTCGAAAAACTGACAACCGGAGTCTCCCGGATTTACAAAAAGATTCAAAGAATCAAAAAACATGAAATGAGCGCTTTCGGCTTAAAAGGAACACATGTCATGTGCATCTACTATCTTTCTTCCACTCCGGAAGGTCTCACCGCATCCGACTTGTGTATCAGATGCAACGAAGACAAGGCCGCCGTTTCCCGAATGCTTTCCGAACTGGAAGCCGGAGGTTTCATTTCCTACGAGAACGCTTCCATCGGGAAAAAATATCGAACGAGAGCTGTCCTGACCGAACAAGGGAAGGACTACGCGGAGCGCATCGGCAACCTGATTCTCCAATTTACAGAGCTGTGCGGAGAAGGCATCTCCGATGAGGAGCGGGAAATTTTCTACCGCGTACTCCTTCTGATTGCAGATAATATTGAAACCATTGAAAGGAAACTATAAAATGAATCCAGTCAAAAAACTTTATTGCAGAACATTTCAAACGGGGCTGAAGCTTGCGCTTCCATTTCTCCCTTATCGCAAACCGACGATGAAGGGAAGCGTAAGAAACATTCCGGAAGTCATCCAAAAACACCGGTGCAGCCGGGTATTGATTATTACCGACGAAGGCATTCGTGCGCTTGGTCTGCTCCACCATCTGGAAAACCACCTGTTAAACGCTCAGATTCCTTACGTCATCTACGACAAAACGGTTGCCAATCCGACCACGAAAAATGTGGCAGAGGCGCGAAAGCTTTACGAGGAAAACCAGTGCGACGTTCTCATCGGCTTCGGCGGCGGCTCCAGCATGGATTGCGCGAAAGCCGTCGGAGCCCGCATCGCAAGACCGAAAAAATCTCTCGCTCAAATGAAAGGAATCCTCAAAGTCCGGAGACGAATCCCTCTCCTGATTGCCATTCCCACGACCGCCGGAACCGGAAGCGAGACGACACTCGCCGCTGTCATTACAGATTTCGATACACGACACAAATACGCAATCAACGATTTCCCTTTGATTCCGCGTTACGCAGTTTTAGACCCTAAGATGACGCGAAGCCTTCCTCCATTTCTGACAGCTACAACAGGGATGGACGCTCTGACTCATGCCATCGAAGCATTTATCGGAAACTCCACCACTTACGCTACAAGAAAAGATGCGCTTCTTGCCGTAAAACTCATTTTCGAGAATCTGGAAGCCGTATACCATGACGGCTCCAATCTGGAAGGACGGAGGAATATGCTGCACGCTTCTTTCTATGCCGGCTGTGCATTTACGAAGTCTTATGTCGGTTATGTTCACGCCATCGCCCACTCACTCGGGGGCGCTTATAACATTCCTCATGGACTTGCAAATGCGGTCATCCTTCCATATCTGTTGGAGGCTTACGGTTCATCCATCCACAAGAAACTGCGTATTCTTGCGGTGGAAGCTGGACTTGTCTCCCCGGAAGTTTCGAATGAAGAAGGCGCCTCTGTATTCATACAGACCATCCGCGCCATGAACGCTTCCTTTGGAATCGGCACGACTATCCCTGAAATCAAGAAAGAAGACATTCCAAAGCTTGCACGAGATGCAGAAAAAGAAGCAAATCCACTCTACCCTGTTCCGGTTCTTATGAATGCAAAAGAATTGGAGCAATTCTACGTTATGCTGATGGAGGAAAACTAACATGACACAAGAAGAAATCAAACAGATTGTAACAAAACAGCGCCGCTTTTTTCACACCGGAGCGACACTCCCGGTCGAAAACCGGCTGAAAGCGCTTCAGAATTTAAAGACATGCATCCTCAAATATGAAGACGACATCCATAAGGCCTTAAAAACAGACCTGGGGAAGAGTTCTTTCGAAAGCTATATGTGCGAAACCGGACTTGTACTTAGCGAGCTGACGTATATGATTCGCCACGTCCGCCGCTTCGCCAAAGAAAAACGCGTGCCTACGCCCCTCGCTCAGTTTCATTCCCGAAGCTTTAAAAAGCCTTCTCCTTACGGCGTCACTCTTATCATGAGTCCCTGGAATTACCCCTTTATGCTCACGATAGAACCTCTCATAGACGCCATTGCCGCCGGAAATACAGCAGTCTTAAAGCCAAGCGCCTATTCGCCAGCCACAACACATATCATCTGCACCATCATCAAAGAATGCTTTTCACCGGAATATGTGGCAGTTGTGACCGGCGGGCGCGCAGAAAACACCTGTCTGTTAGAAGAACATTTTGACTATATTTTCTTCACCGGAAGCCCCTCTGTCGGAAAAGAAGTCATGCGCCACGCCTCGGAACATCTGACTCCCGTCACACTGGAGCTCGGAGGAAAAAGTCCTTGTATCGTAGAAAAAACGGCGAATCTGAAACTGGCAGCAAGACGCATCGTATTCGGTAAATACTTAAACTGCGGACAGACATGTGTAGCTCCTGATTATATCTATTGTGAAAAAGAGATAAAAGACGCTCTCATCCAAGAATTAAAGAGGGAAATCATCCGCCAATTCGGCGCCTCCCCACTTAAGAATCAGGCATATGGGAAAATCATCAACGAGAAACATTTCTATAGAATTATGGGGCTGATTGACAGCGAAAAAATCGCCTATGGAGGCCGTTACAACGAAGAAGCGCTGCAAATCGAGCCGACCATTCTGGATGACGTCACATGGGAAGACGCCGTCATGAAAGAAGAAATCTTTGGTCCGGTACTTCCAATCGTCACTTACGACTCCATAGATGATGCCATCCGAAAGATGAATGATATGCCCCATCCACTGGCGCTCTATCTCTTTACCTCCAATCAAGCTTTAGCAAGGAAAGTCACCTCATCCTGTGGATTCGGAGGCGGATGTATCAACGACGTTGTCATTCATCTCGCCACAAGCGAAATGGGCTTCGGCGGATTCGGGGAGAGCGGAATGGGCTCCTACCATGGAAAAGACGGATTCGATACGTTTTCCCATTGGAAAAGTATCGTAGACAAAAAAACATGGCTGGACCTTCCAATCAGGTACCAGCCTTATACAAACACATATGAAAGATTGTTAAAACTATTTCTCAAATAATCTTTTCAGCACTTTCTCATAGTTTTCTCTCTTATGCGGAAACAGACAGTTGGAACAATCTTTGATGCCTGTTTCCGTATAAGTAAAGTTTCCTCCGCATTCCTCCCCTTTCAGATAAAGGGGACAGTAACAAAAGAGGCAGTTAAAATCTTCTGCCTCTTTCACCTTATGACAAGGAAAATATTCACATTCTTTGTTTTGAAAGAATTTATAATGCTCTGACATGTTCGTATACTCCTTTCATAGAAACGTTCACATTTCTATCCATAGTATACTACTCGACTGCCTCTTCCGCAATCCCGATACATCCATCCGCAATTCTGTCCAGATTATATAGAATCTGTGAAAACTCTTTTGTAAGCGCCGTATCGCATTCTTTCTCCTTAATCCGGTTCAAATGGTCTTTCTTTAACTGTTTCTGCGCTTTTCTCATGCGGTCTTTCACGTTAATCACTTCCATCGCATACGCCACATTCCCATTCTGAACCGCTTCCATAGAGCCTTCAAATAACGCCTGGGAAATCTGAATACATTCTCCCAAATCTGATAACGCCTTGTCCGACATCCTTTTCCCTTTGGCATCCATTTCTTTGCAAATCTCCGAAACTTCTCCGCATCGGTCCGCAATACGGTCAATATTGGCCGCAACATACAGATGAACCGCCATGTTCTCCGACTGCTCTTCTGTCAGGTTTCCGCTGGAGAAAAGCTTCGTAATATACACGCTGATTGTTTCGCTTAAGTTCTTGACCGCCCGGAACGACTCGTCCATCTTTTCCTGGCATAATTTATCTTGTTTTCCCACAACCGTATCTTTCAGCGTCCGAAGCATATGGGATGTCACCTCTGCCAAATGCTCCACTTCATTCGCAACCAGATACATGGCCGCTGCCGGCTGTCCTACCACATTGTCGTCCAGAAACTTCGGTTTGTACGCCGCACCCTCTTCTTCGTCTTTTCCGCGAATCAGCCATGTTACAATTTTCACCATCAACGGAATCAGCGGAAGCCAGATTAAGGTACATACGACGTTAAATGTTGTATGGGCGTTCGCAATCTGTCTGGAAATAATATCCACTTCATTTCCTTTCGGGGAAATAAACTCTACAAACTTCACAAGCACCGGAATGATACAGATAAACACCGCGCTTCCTGTAATATTAAATACGCTGTGCGCCACCGCCGTTCTCTTTGCGTTCTTAGACTGACCGAGAGACGCAAGAATCGCGGTAATCGTTGTTCCGATATTGTCTCCAAGGAGAATCGGAATCGCTCCCGCAAGACCAATCACGCTCGTCACCCCGTCCGGTCCTGCCTGGGACGCAAAATTCTGAAGCACTGCAATGGTCGCGGAACTGCTCTGTACAACCAACGTCATGACAAGACCAAGGAGCACGCCGAGAATCGGAATCTCGGATACTTTTCCCATCAGGTCAATAAAAATCGGGCTGTTGGCAAGCGGCTTCATAACGCTTCCCATAATCTCGATTCCTTCAAACAGAAGTCCGAAAGAAAAAATAACCATACCTACATTTTTTACTTTTTCTTTCTTACTTAAAAAGTGAATCATAAATCCGATGAAAATAATCGGATAAATATAATCACTAATCTTAAATGCTATCAACTGTGCCGTCATCGTCGTTCCGATATTGGCGCCGAAAATAACGGAAATTGCCTGCGGAAGGCTCATAAGTCCCCCACTTACGAATCCGATAACCATGACCGTTGTCGCAGAACTGCTCTGTAAAACCGCAGTAACCAAGGCGCCCGCAAGCGCTCCCATAATCGGATTTTTCGTCAAAAACTCCAAAATTTTCTTCATGCGCTCCCCTGCTGCTTTCTGAAGCGCATCACTCATACTATTCATTCCATAAAGAAATAACGCAAGCCCCCCTGCGAGGCCGAATACTGTAGAAACTGTCTCGTTCATTTTTCTTTACCTTTCTTTTGCACATTCTTAATCGTGTTATAACATACCATCCGAAAATTAAATTCTAAGCATAGTTATGTTAAATCTATGTAAAATGTGATATATTTTTTAGAGAAAATGTTCGTATTTTAATTTTCCCTTAATGTTTCTCCGCTATATTGTAAACCATAGAAAACAAACACAAATATTTTTAACTGAAAAGGAGATATATGACTATGAAAAAAAGAACACTCATTCTCACAGCACTTACTGTTTTTACCATTGCATTGGCAGGATGCCAGACAACCGCCAATCAACCGCAGAACGCTCAGGCAGACAATCAAATGGAAGCCGCTTCCCCAACCGGAACTTCCAACACAGATTCCACAAATGCTTCTGCTGGATTGACCGATGAAGAGGCGAAATCCATCGCCCTGACTGATGCAAACGTGAAAGAAGAAGACATCACTAACATCCGCGTGGAAAAAGATTTGGACGACGGAATCGCCGTTTATGATGTGGATTTCTATGCCGGCAACAAAGAATATGACTACGAAATTGACGCGGCAACCGGAGAGATTCGAAGCCATGATTTTGACATCGAGAACGACTTTCTAAACGAACAGCAGACTTCCGATTCCGGACTTCTAAGCGAAGAAGAGGCTTCAAAAATCGTCCTGGAAAAAGTCGATGGCGCATCCGAGCAGAACTTACGCATCCATCTGGAACGGGACGACGGCCAGGATATCTATGAAGGTGAAATCCGTTATAACGGAATGGAATATGAGTTTGAATTAAACGCAAAAACAGGGGACATTTTAGAATGGAGCAAAGAACGGGAGGATGATTAATCATGCGGATTCTTGTAGCTGAAGACGAAAAAGATATGAACCATATTATCGCAAAGCGACTGAAGGATGAAGGATACAGTGTGGATTCCTGCTATGATGGAACGCAAGTCTTCGACTATCTGCCTTGTGCAGAATACGACGCAATTGTTCTGGATATCATGATGCCAAACATGGATGGGCTGCAAGTACTGAAAAAGTTGCGCGGTAAAAATAACCAGATTCCGGTGCTGCTTCTGACCGCCAGGGACAGTATCGAAGACCGGGTAACAGGACTGGATGCGGGGGCTGACGATTATCTCGTCAAGCCTTTCGCTTTTCAGGAGCTTCTGGCAAGAATCCGCGTCATGCTCCGCAAACCAGCCTCCGTCAAAACAACGGTTTACACCGTCGGTACCCTGGAAGTACACACAGACACTCATCAGGTCATTCGCGATGGGAAAGAGATTCGTCTCTCCGCTAAGGAATTCTCCCTGCTCCGCTACATGATACAGAATGCCGGCATTGTGCTCTCCCGCGAAAAACTGGAACAGCACATCTGGAACTATGACTTTTCCGGCGGTTCCAATGTCATCGACGTTTACATCCGATATTTACGCAAAAAAATCGACGACGGTTTCGAAAACAAACTCATTCACACCATACGGGGGGAAGGGTATGTTCTTCGCGAATCCAAATGATGGAAAGAAGGAATCCTACATGAAATATTTATCACTCAAAGCAAAGCTGACATTGCTATACACCTTATTGATGACGACCGTTGTCTGCATCATCGTCGCGATTTTATTTTCCTTCAGCAATCAGGAAATACTGGCCGGAGTAGGAAGTCAGTTGGAAGAACGTGTCGCAGACGCAAGTTCAGAGATTCGTTATGAAAACGGGACATTAGACGTGGATTCTGATTTTCTGGAACTGGAAGACGGAATCTATCTGTCTCTATACAATTCTAAAGGGAACTTTCTCTACGGGAAGCTTCCATATGGATTCGACAATTCTGTTCCTTTTGACGGCGGCAACGTCCGAAAAATTCAAGGCGATGACACACAATACTATGTACTTGATATGATATACCGTATTCCGGAATACGGTGTAGTGGATATCCGCGGAATCTCCTCGATTACCGCCGCAGAACGAAGCTTTCTGCTCACAATCCGCCTTTCGCTCATTTTGCTTCCGCTCCTCGTCGTTCTAACGGCAGTCTTAGGATATTTTATGACAAAACGTACGCTCCGGCCGGTGGTACAAATCACCAATACCGTACAGGCTATCCAGGAAGACAACAACTTGTCGCGCCGCGTAGCCCTTGGAAACGGAAACGATGAAATCTACCGCCTCGCCCGAACCTTCGACCAAATGTTGGAAAAAATAGAGCAAAGCCTGTTAAGAGAACAGCAATTTACTTCCGACGTAGCACATGAACTCCGCACCCCGCTCTCTACCATGACGCTTTTATGCGAAACGATACAGAGCCACAAAGATTTAGATGTGTCTACGCAAGAAGAGCTCGCACTCATGCATCGAAAGATTACTTCTCTTTCCCGCATGATTTCCCAACTCCTGATGCTTTCCCGCGCAGACCAGGGACGGGCACACATTGAATCCGAAAGAATTGATGTCAGCGAACTCGCGCTCATCACATGTGAAGAGGCAAGAGACGCTGCCCTTCAGAAACAGATTTCCGTCAAGATGGATATTGAACCTGATTTATGGATGATGGGAGATGAAACTCTCCTCATACGCTTCTTCATGAATCTGCTCAACAATGCCGTTTTCTATGGAAAAGAGCATGGACATATCCTTGTAAAACTGTCCCGTTCCGAGCAGAATCCCGCGCAAATCGAAGGATTCGTAAAAGATGACGGCATCGGAATCTCCGAACAGCATCTCCCTCACATCTGGGAACGGTTCTATCAGGCTAACACTTCCCGGACAGAAAACGACAGTTCCGGTCTCGGGCTTTCTATGGTAGACTGGATTGTAAAAGTACACCATGGGACAATCCGGGCGGAAAGTGAACTCGGGAAAGGGACGACATTTTACTTTACCTTTCCTGCTTCTAATGAAGCGGTTTAAATCGTTTTATTGAGTTTCCATGCTGAAAAACAAAGCCACCAACCGCTTGGTTGATGGCTTATTTTTCTTCTGATTACTGTCTAAGTTCAATTCCCATTTCTTCGAGTGCGCCGAGAATTTTCTTCATAGCCGCTGATACATCGGCTTCTTCCAAAGTCTTATCTTTCGCACGAAATACGATAGAGTAAGCAACTGATTTGAATCCTGCTTTAATCTGTGCTCCTTCGTAAAGGTCGAAGAGTTTGTAGCTTTCTAAGTAAGCTCCACCCTTCTTCTCGATAACTTCCTCAATCTGTCCAACTAAGATTTCTTTCGGAACTACCATACTGATATCGCGGGTTACTGCCGGATATTTGGCAATTCCTTCGTACTTTCTGTCAAATGTAGCAAGTTCTACCACTTCCGGCATATCGATGACTGCGATGTACGCTCTTGTTCCGATACCGTAAGTGTCCGCAACTTCCGGATGTACTTCCCCTAAGTATCCGACTACTGTTCCATCGTAAATGATGTTTGCCTGACGTCCCGGGTGTAAGAATGGTTTTCCTGCATTCGGGTCGTAAGTCTCTTTCTTATGCATACCGATTTTCTCGAAAAACTCTTCTACCACACCCTTCATGCTGAAGAAGTCCCCTTCTCCGTACATTCCGAGAGTGAACTGCATGCGTTCTTCCGGAAGTTCTGTCACCGGAACCTGTTTTGGAAGATAGATATTTCCAAGTTCGTAGAGACGAACGTCTTTATTTCTTCTATTATAGTTTGTCGCAAGAGAAGTTAACATTCCGTTTAAGGATGTCGTTCTCATGATGCTGTAGTCTTCTCCAAGCGGATTCATGATGTCCACCGTTCTGCGAAGTTCGGAATCTGCCGGAATCATCAGTTTATCGAATACTTTCGGGCTTTCGAAGGAATATGTCATCCCCTGGCTGAATCCGCAGAACTCTGCGATATTTCTTGCCACTTCCTCAATACGAAGCTTGAAGGACAATTTTCCTGTCGTCGCCTCTCCTCTCGGAAGCGTTGTCGGAATATTGTCATATCCGTAAAATCTTGCCACTTCTTCCGCAAGGTCGGCAAGTCTGAATAAATCATGTCTGAATGTCGGCGCAATCACTTCTTTCGTCTCCGCGTCATACTCAAGACCGATTTTTGCAAAGTATCCAAGCATTTCTTCCTCGGAAATGTCTGTTCCGAGCATTCTGTTAATCTGTTCTGCATCAAACGGCACGCGTACCGGTTCTTTTACTTTTCCGTATACGTCAACCATTCCTCCTACAACCTCACCAGCGCCCAGTTCTTCGATTAACTGGCACGCTCTGTCCATTGCAGCTTTCGCATTGTTCGGGTCCAGTCCTTTTTCAAATTTACCGGAAGCGTCTGTACGAAGTCCGACTTTCTTGCTTGACTTACGGATGTTTGTTCCATCGAAACAAGCAGCCTCGAATAACATTGTCTTCACGTCATCTGTAATCATGGAATTTTCTCCACCCATGATGCCTGCGATGCCGACCGCCTTTTCTCCATCACAAATCATAAGAACAGACTCGTCCATCTCTCGTTCCTGTCCGTCCAATGTAACGAATTTTTCACCTGCTTCCGCTGTCTTGACAACAATTTCTTTTCCGGCAATCGTGTCAAGGTCATACGCATGCATCGGCTGTCCGTACTCTTCCATCACATAGTTTGTGATATCCACCAGGTTGTTGATTGGACGGATTCCAACAGACGCAAGACGTCTCTGCATCCATACCGGAGAAGGTCCAATTTTTACATTCTTCACGACTCTTGCACAGTAACGCGGGCAAAGGTCTGTATTTTCCACTCTTACTTTGATGTAATCGTTCACATCCTCATCGTTTCCTGTTTCCGTCACAACCGGAGGACAGAACTCTTTTCTAAATGTAGCTGCAGCCTCTCTCGCGATACCGATAACACTAAAGCAATCCACGCGGTTGGATGTTACCTCATATTCGAATACTACATCGTTTCTTCCGAGAGCTTCGATGGCGCTGCTTCCAACTACTGCATCTTCTCCGAAAATGTAGATTCCATTTTCCGGAGCTTCCGGATACATCTCTGTCGTAGAACCAAGTTCTTCGATGGAACACATCATACCGAAACTTTCTACTCCACGAAGTTTTCCCTTCTTAATCTTGATTCCACCTTCTACCATTTTGCCGTCATGGCTTCCTGCCACACGACCACCGTCTAATACAACCGGAATCTTAGCGCCTTCAAATACGTTTGTTGCGCCAGTAACAATCTGTACTGTCTCTGTACCTACATTCACCTGACACACAACTAATTTATCTGCATCCGGATGTTTCTCAATCTTCTCAATCTGACCGATAACGATTTTCTCCAAATCCTTATCCATGACTTCATAGCCTTCCACCTTCGTACCGGAAAGTGTCATTGCATCTGTATATTCCTGCGCCGTAACGTCAAGGTCCGGCACATATGCTTTAATCCATGATAATGATGTATTCATTCTCTTCTATCCTTTCTTGGGGACGTACACTTTTGCAACTTTACTACGTCCCTAATTAACTTTTGCCCTGTCCCTTTTTGAGGTTTACCCTGTCCCCTTCAACAATTAGAACTGTTTCAGGAAACGGATATCATTTTCGTATAACAATCTCATGTCGTCGATTTCATATTTCAATAATGCGATTCGTTCCAAACCAACGCCGAATGCAAATCCGTTGTATTCGTTCGGGTCAATGCCACACATTTCAAGTACGTGCGGATGAACCATACCGCATCCTAAAATCTCAATCCAACCGGAGCCTTTACAGAAACGGCATCCTTTTCCACCGCATTTGAAGCAGGTAACGTCCACCTCTGCGCTCGGCTCTGTGAACGGGAAGTGATGTGGTCTGAATTTTGTCTTTGTCTCCGGTCCGAACAATTCTTTTGCAAATACTTCCAAAGTTCCTTTTAAGTCTGCGAAGGAAATATTCTTATCGATTACAAGACCTTCAATCTGGTGGAAGGACGGTGAGTGTGTCGCATCCACTTCATCAGAGCGGAATACTCTTCCCGGTGCAATCATACGGATTGGAAGTTTTCCCTGTTCCATGACACGAGCCTGAACCGGAGAAGTCTGTGTACGGAGCACGATATCTTTGTTGATGTAAAATGTATCCTGTTCGTCTTTTGCCGGATGGTCTGCCGGAATATTTAATTTCTTGAAGTTGTACTCGTCGTATTCTACTTCCGGTCCTTCTACCACCTCATAGCCCATACCGATGAAGATTCTCTCCACCTCTTCCAGGGCGATTGTATTCGGATGACGGTGACCTACTGTAATTTTCTTGGAAGGAAGTGTAACATCAATGACTTCTTCTTTTAATTTTGCTTCGCGGATTGCCTTTTCCATAGATGTCTTCGCACTGTTAAGCGCTGTCTCAATCTCTTCGCGAGTCTCATTTACCATCTGTCCTACTTTTGGTCTGTCTTCCGGCGCAACATCTTTCATAGATTTCAATACTGCTGTAAGCTCTCCCTTTTTACCGAGATACTTTACGCGCACATCATTTAATTTTTCCGGCACATCTGCCGCCTGAATCTGTGCCAAAGCTTCTTCTTTGATGCTCTGTAATTTTTCTTTCATGATTTTATCTCCTTTTTTATTATCTTACCATTCGCACAAAAAATCCCCGCCCCAACAAAGGGACGAGGACATAATCGCGGTACCACCCTAATTCCTGCTTTTTTATAAAATAAAGCAGACTCTTAAGTTTGCGTAACGTGCACATACGTCAGTTCCTACACAATCACTCTTCAGAACTGCGGCTCCTGCGGGAAATTCGATTGCCATCTGAACTTAAGGAAACTTTCAGCCGGTGATTTCCTCTCTCTGATAGAAAATGGGTCTCTACTAAACGCATTCAAAGCCTTTTGCTATTCAAATCTATTTTTCATTCTATCACACAAGAATCAATTGTCAAGAGCTTTCTCTCCTATTTTCTGCTCTTCTCTTTGTTCTTCTCCTGAAAATACATATTGACTTTTCCGCCAAGCAGCATAATATACATGGAAAAATACAGCCACAGCATAATCAGGACAATCGTGGTAAGGCTTCCGTACATATTTTCAAAGCCTTTGAAAATCTCCATATATTTCGATACGAAGAAGGAGGTAAACAGCCACCCAACCGCAGTGAATACCGCGCCCGGAAGCTGCGACAGCAATCGGTCTTTCCGGTTTGGAAGGAATTTATAAATGCAAAGGGAAAATACCATCAGCCCAAACGACATTGCCACCGTTCGAATCTCTATCAGAAACTTCGTGATATAAGAAGCAATCGGGATATGTTTCTCTACAAACAGGCTGATACTATTTCCAAAACCGAGCACAACAAGCGTTACGACAATCATTACAAGGAATGCCACCGTATAAAAGGTCGCCCGGATGCGAAGATAAAGATAGTTTCTCGTCTCCTGACTCTTGTAAATGCAGTTTAATCCTGCCGTCACAGCAAGAACCCCGCGCCCCGCAGACCACATTGCCACAAGAATCGTAATCGGAATGACCGCCGCCGATTGATTATATACCTGATTCACAATCGCAAGAATTGCAGGCGTAATGGAGTCCGGAACTACATTGGCGACCGCAGACATAATGTCCACCTTCGTCAATGGCGTATATCGCACCAATGTCAGGAGAAGCAAAATAATCGGAATCAAAGAGAGTACGAAAAAGAACGCTGACATTGCAGCGTAAGCGCCTGTGTGGTCGTCTGCATCCGACACCAGCAGTCGATTGATTCCCTTTCCTGCTTTTTTCAAAAATTCCTTCATGTGCTTCCTTCCTCTCTCTTAACTCATGAAATCATAACATGATTCCCTTTATTATTCAAGGTTTTCCCCCTTTTGTGCCGGATAATCTATTTTCTGATTTCTATCTCCTGGTAAAATGTCTCCAAGATTTCCCGATAAGTTTTTCCCTCTTTCGCCATCTCATTCGCTCCATTCTGGCTCATACCAATTCCATGCCCATATCCGCCGCCTTCTATGAGATATTCGCCCTTTCCTTTTCGGATTGTGAAAAACGCACTCGGCAGCAGCTCTTTGCTTTTCACTTTTTTCCCATCGTTTCTTTCTATTATATATCCGTCTCCACCAAGTGCCGAACGTATCTTATTTTCCGTATCTACCGTAACGCTTCCTTTGTCTCCCGTTGCTACGATTTGAAGCGCCACATCTCCCGCCCCTCGTTTTGTCACTTCTACATTCACCAAATTCCCAATCTCTTTTCCAGTGTTTTTTCGAATCAATTCCCCAAGTGTCTTTTCCGGAATACGCGCTTTCCAACGGTACCAGGGAAGTTTTTTCTCATAGCACCCCGATTCTCCTTTGATTTCTCGCGTTTGCAAATAGGAATTCGCTTCGCTCGGCTGGCTTCCCCATGCTTGTGCAGACGTTGTCTTTCCGCAGGAGGTGGAAAAATAATATGTAGTAGCTACCTCTCCATGATGCCATACTTTCTCACCTGTCGTCTCATTGACCGCCTGAATCGTGTTCTCTTGTTCTTTGGAATTTCCGTATACCTGAAACGATACACTGTCATCCACATGTGCCTGATATTGTGGATATGCATAATCCCGCGTCTGCTTTTCCGCATAACTTCTGGCACAGACAGCCTGTGCTTTCAGTGCCTCCAAATGATACGACGCCGGCATTTCACTTGGTACAACCGCATAGAGATACTCTTCCAGCGGCAGCTCGTTCACAATCACGATTCCTTTCGACGATGAATAAAGCTCTATTTTCCCTCGATAAGACGGCGTTCCATACCCACGACTCAAAGAAGAAATTGTGACTTTCTCTTCCTTTTGTTTTGGTTCTATCACAATCTTTCCTTTTTGGAGCCTCTCGTCTTTCAAAGCAATGGAAAATTCTTCTCCTCCTCCATATTCTTTTACTTCCTCCCCGAAATGTACCACCAGTCCGCTATCTGCCCGAGTTGATACTTTCGAATGCTCCAGTTCTCGGAAACCATTGGTCTTTATTACCACACGAATAGAATCTGAAGGTGTTTTTTCTTCTTTTTCTCCCACCATCTCCTCCGGTTTTGCTCTTTTTCTCTCCTTTTCCTCCACACTTGTCATCAAACTTAACAGTCCGACCACTAATAAAGCGCTCAGTATCACTGCTATCAGAAGTGGAATCGGATATTCTTTTCTATTCCATCGCATCCTGATACCTCTTGTCCATACTTTTTTCTATACGTATGTCTGTCTCTTTTCATTTATTCCCGATTTCCGCGGAATCTCCTTCACCATCACCTGAAATATATTTTGTGACATAGAATAGGCTTCTGAAGGAATTTCCTATGGAACAAAGAATCTCGCTTGCGAGACTCTTGCGCCTGCGGCGGTCGCATATGCGACATCTACAGCTTACGCCGCAGTGCGCATCCTGCCGGAGGCTTTTTATGATATAGAAACGAAGTTTCCTATATCATAAAAAAGCAGCCGCATTGCTGCGACTGCTTTCATCTTTTGTATTGCCCAAAATGCCGGTTTCTGTATTTTGACTCCTAGCTTATGCTAGGTGGGCGACCGCATCTGCTTTTCTGTCTTCCCCTGCATAGTGAGGGCTTGACATATTACAGAGATATAGGAATCCCGTTTAAAGTAATGTAGGTTCAAAATAACAGAATTATCGAACATCCCAGGTTTTCTAAACCTATTATAGTATATTTACTTTCTTTTTTCAAGTAGCAATAATATCCTTCTTACAAATAGATACTCTGATTTTTCGATTTCCTGTTTCCCGTAATTTGCCCGGTACACAATATCCAAGAGCTTCTCTATTTCTTCTTTTTCCAATTGTGGACAATAGCTTCTGAATCCTTCTATGAAATCGGCATCCAGTTCCGCGTCTTTCGCAATCTTCTTTTCCAATGCCAGTCTTTCATAGATTTTATAGAACGCTTCCTTTGTCTTCTCCCGATAATCTTTTGGAATAAAATCGTTTTGCTTTCTTCTTCTCATACGGAAAATACATCCTGCTATGAGTATACCCACAATCAGAAGCAGACATACCATCCAGAGGTGAATCTTTTGTTCTTTGCCCTTCTCTTCCTCTTTCTTTCCGACTTCTTCTCCGTCTCCATCCTCTGTTTTTCCCTTTTCCTGGCTCTGTTTCTCCTGTTCCTCTTGCTCCGAAGCATGATTTTGAGATGGATTCTGAGATGGAGATTCTTCCGGTTTTTCCGGGGAAGTTGGCGGTTCTGTCGATTCGTTTCCCAAAGGCTTTTCCTGCCCTGTCAATTCCTCATCCACGACAATATCCCGACTCTCATACCCCGGTGTCGTCTCCTCCGGAATCCATCCTTTCCCGGGAACATAGATTTCCGCCCATGCATGCGCCGATTCCCCTGTTACTTCGGCAAGATAGGTTCCGTCCGTCTGTTTCACAAAATCACTCGGCCGCACGACATAGCCGCCGATATATCTGGACGGGATGTTCTTCATACGGAAAAGCAAGACTGCAGTCGTGGCAAAATGTGTACAATACCCTTTCTTCTTGTCAAAAAAGAAGTATTCGGCAAAATCTTCTTCCTCCGGAGTTTTCCCCGGGTTCAAAGAATAGGAAGCCGTATCCGATAAAAGCTGTGCAATTTCAATCGCAACCCGCTCCGGAGCCGTCTGAAAAATCTCCCGATTCACAACTTCCCCGAATGATTCCTTGATATTTTGTGGAACTTCTACATACTTTTTTTGCACTTTTTCTGTGTATTCGGAATCCCTTTTCTTCCACTCCTTTGGAATCTGTTCCTCTGATGGATAGGCGTGATACCGATACTTCCGGTTTGCTTTTTTATTGTGGATTTCCACCTCTCCTGTCTCAAAGGAAAACCTTCGTTCCGAAGACCGTCTCCACGCGTGCCCTGTGTAGTCCTCTCCTACAAATCCACGTATGTATAAGTTCTCTTCCGGCTTTTCTTCACTTCTTACTTCTAGCTGCACTTCCGTATCTTGTTCCAGCCCGCTATACGCTCCAAGCCTTCCGTCTGACACCCCTCCGGTTGCCTTATCCTCATCATTTTTCTTCCACAATCCATTACGAATCTTCTCTTCCCAGAATATTTCCACTTTCTTCTCAAACGACTCTCTTCCTTCAAGAATAGGCTTCAACGGTTCTGACAAAAGTGGGATTCCGATTCCAAAGGCAACGGCTGCAACGCAAAGTCCAAACGCCGCTCCTTGCAATGTACCTGCCTGGTGATGCCTTCCGGTTTTCCCACACATCATTCCAATGAACGACACAAGAAATAAAATCAGCGTCATCCGATTCGGCACCATTCCCACGAGAAACGGTAAGGAGAACATAACCGCCAGAATTCCTACACCATACCGACATTTCTTACAGGCGGCAATCATCCATACTGCTGCGAATACGAACAGAAGAAAGAAGAAGAGAAGCCCCCATGTCTGCTCACTCATTTTCACATTCTCTGCGTATCTTCCTTCTTGAAAATACACGCACAACTGCACCCATATCGTCTTGCAAAGATATTGAAAGCTTTCCCAAAGCCGCATCCTCCCCACAAGAAGCAGAATGCACTCTCCCAAAAAGGTGATTTTCAGGAAATCCCAACCGGAAAATTTCTTCTTATATAAAAGAACAAACAGGCAGCAGAGATATAGCCCTGCAAACGGATAAAACACACTTGCTTTGTAAGTAACGGAAAACGCATCACAGACAGAATAAAGCATTGCCATCGATGCAACGCATGTGAAAAAGAATACATAGATTATTTCCGCAATTCTTCCTTTTTTCATCTGCACATTCCCCTATACAACGATTTCTACCGTTTCAAAAAATGTCTCCATCTCCTCTTGTTTTATCCGCATAACTTCTTCTTGATTTACTCTTACCGTCAAGTCCGTTGCGATATGGAGCAGCGTAGAATACGTATCGCTCTTATAAGCATACCGATAATACTCTTCCACGTTCTTTTCAAGGCTCTTCTCCTCAAACTGCAATAGTTTCAACAGAAAGGCGTGAAAATCTTCTTCCTTTCGAATAAGCATTCTTTGAACCTGTCCATTCCTTCTGTTCTGCCACGCCATGTAATGCGGACATTCCAGACGAAGGAGCGCTGTAGAAAAGGAGACAACCATTTCCAAAAATGCTTCCATGCTTTCTCTTCCCTCCCCGCCTTCCAGGAGAATCACAACCGCGGCTCCCAGGGGATAACTGAATTCTTTAATATATAGTTCCTGTTCCTTCGCGCTTAACTTCCAGTGTACTTTCTGCAGCCGGTCTCCCGCTCTATATTCTCTTACCTCATAGATTTCCGCAGTATCGTCTCCGCTTCGGTCTTTTGCATAGGATTCTCCGTCTATCGGAAACCACTTTGTCCGATTACTGACAACAAGATTCATCGGATATGGTTTCGGCATCACCATGATTTCCGTCCGCTCTTTACAGTTTCTTCTGACCGCTAAGAATCCCAAGCAGTCAAACACCTTGAAGTCTGTAATCCCAACCTGAAGCTTCCCACAGACTTCTGCACTCTGATGCAAAGACAGCATTTCTCCTTTATGCGGCAGAATCTGTATCCTTTGCTTTTTCATCTTCCGGATTCCGGACAAGGATTGAACAGAAACCCGAAGTTCCAATAGAGCAGGAATCCAACCGTTGTTCACAACCCGAATCTGTACCGGAATCTCTTCTCCCCGCTCTGCCGTATCCGCATGCTGTTCCATTTTCACCGCTATGTTTCTCCCGGCAAGCCATGCAAGCCCCATGCAAAGAAACGGAAATACGATTTCTCCTGACAGAAGCCATATGCTTTCCTGCCACCGATACATGATTCCCAAATATATGGTCAAAACCATCATTCCTACATAGAGTAGTATCTTCATATTCCTCCCTGCCTTATCTGTGTTTCGGCGTTGGTTCCTTCACTTTTTCCATGATTTCTTCTATCAAATCCTGCACTTTGACATGATTCAGTCTCGCCTTCGCATTCAACTGAATTCTATGTCTTGCCACATTTTCGAAAATTGCTTTCACATCCTGCGGAATGCAGTACTCCCTTCCGTCTAAATATGCCATTGCCTTCGCCATCTTGGAAAGCGCAATCATTCCTCTCGGACTAATTCCCATCTCAATCATCGGATGATTTCTCGTTTCAGTCACCAGTTCTCCCATATAGCGATAAATTGCATCGTGAATATACACCTCTTCCACTTCCCTTTGTAAGAGCAGAAGATACTCGGCGGTAATAATCGGCCGGACATTGTCCAGCAGATTCCCTGTTTGATTGCCTTTTACAATCTCAATCTCATACTTCATATCCGGATATCCAATCGTCAGACTAATGAAGAATCTGTCCAACTGAGACTCCGGCAGCATCTGTGTTCCTGAGGAACCGATTGGATTCTCCGTTGCAATCACATGAAACGGTTTCGGGACTTCTCTTGTCACCTTATCAATCGTTACTGTTCCTTCTTCCATGACCTCCAAAAGCGCCGACTGCGTCTTCGGTGAAGTCCGGTTTATCTCGTCTGCCAGAAGCAGGTTACACATAACGGCGCCCGGCTCATAATAGAATTCTCCGCGGTTCTTATCATACATTGAAAATCCCGTAATATCCGCCGGCAAAACATCCGGTGTAAACTGTACGCGGTTCTGCTTCATTCCCATACTCTTCGCAAAAGAAAGAGCCAGCGTCGTCTTCCCCACGCCCGGAATATCCTCAATCAAAATATGTCCACCGGCTAAAATCGCAGCAAGAACCTTCTTCACACAATCGTCTTTCCCGATAACCGCTTTCTTCACTTCTTCCATAATCATCTGCGCTGTCTGCGTGTACTGTGCCATCCATTTTCCTCCTACTCCGAATAGAACGGACACCGTTCCTTAATACACTGGTTATTCTGTTCTACCCAATCACAAAGAATTGTCTCCGGCTTTTCCAGTTCAATGCCAAACTTTTCTTTTATAAAATCAATGGCTTCAAGAATCGCAACGCGGGAATTTCTCTTGCAGCAGCGCGGTCCTCCAATCTTCGCCTCTCTTGCCAGAACGTGGGATGTCATCTCGTTACACCATCCCCATGACTCCGTAGCCAGAGGATTGGAGCCTGTCAGAATCGAAATACAGATTCCGGTACTGACGGCAGCCCCACAGCTTCCCCACAAACCACAGATACCTCCCGGCACCTGACGTCCGCGCTTTTGCATCTCCACTAAGGCTTCCGGAAGGTCTACTTCCCCACCCGCATTTCTGAATGCCGTCAAAAGACTTGCGCCGACTAAAACATGATGTTCCGGTCCATGCATATGGCAAAATGGTAAGTTCATCAACTTATGTAAGATTTCAATCGGATTCTTTGAATCCTCATTGAGACAAGTTCCAAGAAAACTGTCCATCCCCGACATATGACATTCACTGCACACATAATGTCCATCCGCACATCGGCAGTTACTCATTTCCACCTTCTTACAAAGTGCACATTCCATCTGCTCTGCCGTATCCAAATAGACTAATGGTTGTCCACAAATTAAACATTCTTCGTTCTGTTTCTGATTCATTATTGTTTCCTCTCTTTTCCAGGTATAAATCCTTTTTGATTTTCACATCAATTCTTCTACCATGTGGATTACTCCTATTTATTTTCTCTCATAACCTTACATGGATTTCCATATGCCACCACATTACTTGGAATATCTTTTGTCACTACACTTCCCGCACCAATCACTACATTATCTCCAATCGTAACACCTGGCATAATAATCACACCCCCTCCAATCCAGACATTATTCCCGATAGTAACCGGAGCCGTCTGAGTTTTACAAAATTCAAATGAGCCATCTTCTTTTGGCTCTCCAAATCGGTCAATTGCATTTGTCGGATGAAACGCTGTATAAATCTGCACATTCGGCGCAATTAGGGCATTATCTCCGACGCGTATAATATTGTCATCCAAAAAAGTGCAATTCCAATTCACTTCACAGTTGTTTCCAAAATAAATATTATTTCCATAATCCGCATAAAACGGCGCCGTTATCCAAAGATTCTTTCCTTTCCCACCCAGCAGTTCATTTAAAATCCGTTCTTTTTCCTCCGCATCTGCGGAATCTGTCCGATTATAATCTCTCGTCAAATCCTTAGCTTTATGCCATTGTTTCAATAATTCCGGGTCTCCGCAATCATACAGTTCTCCAGCCAACATTTTTTCTCTTTCTGTCATAATCAATTCCTCCAAATTATATACTGCATTCAAATAAAAACATTTCACATTTATCGTCAACCGCAAGTTCTTTTGCAAAAGACGAATATGTTTTTACATCCTTAAATCCTATTTCTTCCAGATATTTTTCCATCTCACCAAAGGTATAGAGATACGTTTGAAAATCCATCTCTTCTCGCTCTAATAATCTCTCTCCTTGATACAACTCATAAATTCCCGGCGAAAACTGTATATGCTTTTCTTCATCATAATAGTTCTTGCTTTTTAAAATTAAGTCGAAGCCTTCTTTTGTCTTCGCCGAAGCAGTGATTTCATACTTTTTATCATCTGGACATCTGTCAGCCATCGTCTCTACAGCAAACACCAGTTTCCCTTTCGGCATCAGAAATTCTTTTAATCTCTTCAATATCTTTTTACAAAGTTCGATATCAGTAAATAAGGAAACAGAGCCGGATGAGATAAAAATATAATCATAGTTTTCTTCCGGTTCATACTCTAAAATATCTTCTTGAATCATATCTGCATCCGGTGCCTTCTCCTTCAATTTTCCCAACATCTCTCCGGATAAATCCATCCCAGAAATGTGATATCCTCTTTCATAAAGCGGTACAAAGAAACGTCCGCTTCCGCATAACGCTTCCAATATTTTCATATCCTTTGTCGCATAAGATAGGTAAAATTCCAATTCATCTTCCGGCACTTTCTCATGTAAAAGCTCATACATTTCCGTACACAAACTCCCATAATAGTTTTGTCTAACTTCATTATTTCTTTTCATATACAATAGCGGATACGGATTCCCTTGCTCGTCAAGTTCTGTTCGTTTATAAACTGCAAATCCCATATGCTCATAGAATCCTCTCGCCAGAGGATTCTGTTCGTTGACGGCAAGTTCTTTTATCTCATGCTTCTCCATACCATATTGCAGTAAATTTTTCCCGATTCCTTGTCCTCTGCTTTCATTTGAAACAAATAACATTTCAAGCATTTTCTCCGCTACTCCCATAAAGCCTACTGGATTTCCATTCTCATCTTCTGCGACAATCAAAACCGGTACACCGTTCAAGGCTTCCGGTACATACCGCTTAATACCGTTTATCTCATCATTCGATAAAAATAAATGTGTTGCCCGTACAGAGCTTTCCCACACCTCTAACAGTTTCTCAATTAATAATGGTGTTCTATCTTTTATTTCTATAATCTTCACTCTGTTATCTTCCATAGATTCTATTCCTTTTCTCCTAATTTCTCCAACGTATCTCTTCTGATTTCTTCTCTTAATTCTTTTAGATATTCTGAAAATTCCACCTTATCGTCTGCATAAGTTTTATTCAATTCATATTCTTTCGGAATCCAAGTTGATAAATCAGAGATATTATGCTGAACAAGAGCCTCTAAGCTATCAATCGCCTTATATACTTTTGCTTCCATTGTTTCTCTCTGTTTCATTTCCTCATACAACAAACGAATTTCTTCCGAATAACATCCTGGTAATGATTCTATCCAACGATATAAAAATTTTTCTTCTATCAATTCATGGTCTTCATTCTTTTCAAATGTTGGAATATCCCCGGTAAAAGCCTCCCCCAAATCATGTATGATACACATTTTTATGACTTTATCCATGTTTACTTCTTTTAACTCATCTTTCAAAAAATATGCCATCAAAGTCATCATCCAACTATGTTCTGCAACACTCTCATGTCTGCCTTTTCTAGTATAACAATGTCTTGTTGTATCTTTTAATCTCTCTGCTACATTTAATACATCTAACAATTTTCTTGGCTCCATACGAGTCCTCCTACACTCTCTTCGCAATTTGCAATGCAATAAACAGCTTGTCAAGATTATGATTTGCAGCAGACAAGCCATCCGTTTCATACCTTCCTTCTATGAGTACATCTCCTGCAACAAGAAAATCATATACTTCAAATCCATAAAAATCACAAACCGCCTGAATTCCTGCTATCTCCATTTCTACCGCAATACATCCTTCTTCTTTTCTCTTGTTTACAAGATTTACGGTTTCCCGAAGCATACAATCCGTAGTCCATACTTTTCCCTGAACATAGGGTAACTTCAATTCCGAAAAAATTCCGGCTAATTTATCCGCATTTTTTATCTTTATATAATCCTTAGGCTTTGCAAAATAGTACGACAAACCTTCTCCTCTATATGCCTGCGTCGGAATAATAAACTTATTATTTGTCACTTCTCTGTTCAGGCTTCCGCACGAGCCAAACACAATAAATTTCGAAGCTCCTGTCAAGTGATTAACATCAGCGATGGTTCCTCCCGCAAGAGCAGAACCAATCGGTGTGAGGTAGAATGCAATTGTCTCTTCTTCATATTCGAATGCCCAGACTGCTATATTGCCATTACACGCACCTACTTCCGCTATCTGTTTACATTCAAAATTGTTGAGTATGTATTCATATATTATTTTTGAAAAGATAAGAATACATTTTTCGACTAAATATCTCTTTTCCCCATAAAAACTTTCTAACCTTACAATAGGTTCACTGTTTACGTCATATGAATCAATAATCATTTCCTTCCCTTCCTCTCATTACTGTGCACATACTTATAAAACAAATTTTCTCTGTTTTACTTAATGCCTCTTTCTAAAAACAATCGCTCCTATCACGAAAAGAATCATCCCTGCCAAAAGTAACTGAGCCGGAGTATTTTCATTTACTCTTCCTGCAACAAATACAGAAGTCGGACCATCCACTCCGCCAATAACAGAAACCGATACAGATTTTTTCAACTTTACAGCAATACCAACAACGGATAAAAGAATCCCAAATATTCCCATAATCATTCCAGCCATTTTCTTCATACTTTCTTTCACAGTTACACCTCCAAACTGTTTTTATCCGCGAAATCTTGTTTAAATTATATCATTAAATAGCCTGATTTCATAGTTTTAAAGTGATAAAATATTATTCGAAATTCCTTTTATGCAAATGTATATTTCTTATACAAAGCGTTTTCTAATAAGCCGAAATTTTCTTAAAATTTATCAGAAAAAAACGACAGATTACTCTGCCGCCCTTTTCCAAAACTAAATTTTATTTCAAACAATCAATCTCTTCCTGCAGATTCTTTAAAAACTTCCCCGCGTGGGCGCCATCCATCTGCGTATGATGAAATTGAAAGGAAATCGCCAACTCATAGCGAAACCATTTCTTTTTATACTTTCCCCAAATGATAAACGGATTATTGAAAATACCACTATTCATCCCAACCGCGCCATCGATTTCCGTATCAATAATCGCCGATGTTCCGATAACCATACTATCGCCAGATAAGTCTCTATCCTCGCATGTTCTTGCAACATGCGAAGTATATCGCAAATACTCTTTATTATATAATTCCAAGTCTTCCACATATAAAATGTCACAGGAATTTATTTCTCCGTCTTTATTCTTTACAATCGTGTTGACCGCAATCCTATCATATTGCATCAGCTTATCACCGACAGGAAGAATGTAAAATTCTTTGACACTCGCAGCCGCTTTCCCAATGCAATAATCAAGAAGCATATTGAACTTCATACGTCTTTTTTTGCTGACTTTTATCAGATTCGTCACATCCAACGTCTTAAAAAAAGTAACCATCGGATTCGGCGCTTTCATCCAGAGTTCATATGCCGAAGCTCTTGTCGTGTCTTGTGGTTGAACCTCTTTTACCATTCTGTCTCCTCCCTATCCTTATCTTCACTCATCATTTCCTTGTCCATTCAGCCACTCGACACCACCGTTATCATCTGCAATATATCCGTCAAGGCTCATTGCGATAAATAAATTCAATTTTCTCATACCTTTTCCTCCGCCAAAGATAAGTCTATTTCAATAATCTATATGTTTCGTCTGCAACCGGCTCACACCACTCATTGGATATCTCTTCTCCTGGCACTTCAATTGCTAGCTGAGAAAACCATTCATCCGGTGCAGCACCATGCCAATGCTTCACTTCTGCCGGAATATTGATACAGTCGCCTGGCTTCATTTCTATGACATCTTTGCCTTCTTCCTGATAATATCCTCTTCCGGCAACACATATCAGTATCTGTCCTCCGACACTTTTTGCATGATGAATATGCCAGTTATTTCTGCATCCCGGTTCGAAGGTTACGTTAAAAATTCCAACCTGAGAAGTAGAGAGCGGTGCGAGAAAACTTCTTCCTGAAAAATACTGTGCAAATTTATTGTTTGGTGCACCGATTGGAAACACCATCTCTTTTGCATGAGCACGCATTGCTTCTTCTTCGTATGGCAATTCTCCTTCACCTACTTTCCACACTTCTTTCGCAAGATTAAAAACGGCCCATGCCTTTGGCCATCCGGCATAAAATGCGACATGCGTAATCACCGCAGCAATCTCTTTTTGTGTCACACCATGATTTTTGGCATTTTGCAGGTGATATTTTAAAGAAGAATCCGTAATACCTGAAGCCATCAAGGCAACTACTGTAATAATACTTCTTGTTTTTACATCGATATCCTGATTATTCCAGTTTTCACCAAAGAGCACGTCATCATTAAAATGTGCAAACTGTGGTGCGAATCCGCCAAGCGCATTTCGTCCTGCTGTCTGTTCTATTTTCTCCATATTCTGTATACCTCCATAATTTACAATTTATAAAGTTCTCACCCATTCACTGACTTCCTGTTTGTTTCCGCGATTTAACAGTCTTCCTTCCACAATAACTGCATCTGGTGCAGATGGCTGCAATTCTTTTACGGTGTTACCAAATCCACTTCCACCGGATGTTGCAAAAAGCACGATTTTTTTGCCGCTGAAATCATGGGCTTCCAAAAATGTATTGATGATTGTCGGAGCCACATACCACCAGATTGGAAATCCCAAAAGTATTTCATCATAAGCGCTCATATCTATCTCTTTCTCCATAATCTCCGGTCTATATTTCTTATCACTCATTTCGATACTGCTCCGAGATTTTTTATCCATCCAATTAAGGTCAGCTTTTGTATATGGAATCTTCGGCTCAATTTCAAGTAAATCAGCTTTTGTCTTCTCTGCAATAATCTCTGCTGCTTTTTTTGTTGTTCCACTTGCACTGAAAAATGCGACTAATTTTTTGCTCATAATACTAAATTCCTTTCTTTTCGAATTCTACTAAAAAATAGATGTATAATATTTACATTTATCTTACACATCTATTTTAGGCTCAATTACTTCAATATGTCTAATGCTTATATTGCATCTTATTTTATGTCTGAAAAGCATGAATTTCCTCAATCATTTTACTGGCAGCCTGGGAATATGGGATATTTCGTCTCCAGGCAATTACTGTGCTTGTTGTAATTTCAGGAGAAATTCTTCGCTGTACAAGAATGTCTTCCCTCCAATACTTTGCGACACCTTCAATAGATACCGGATAACCCAGTCCATTTGCAGCCATGACTCCTGCATTCGTTCCAAGATTACTCGTAAAAGCAATCTGGAGTTTAGAAAAATCTTTTCCAAACCAATTGGCAAGTTCACTTTGAATGTTCATTCTTTCAGGCAGAATTAATGGTTTCCCAATAAGGTCTTCCTTTTTTATAAACTCTCTTTCTGCCAACGGGTCATCCGGTCGCATTCCGACACACCAGTGGTCAGAGTCTGTAATTCGAATATAATCCAACCCTTCTGTATCCACCGGCTCCAAGAATAATGCGATGTCTACAAGTCCTTTATTCATCAACTCATACACTGTGTCTGCTGTTGCAGTATGAAGCACAATCTGAACAAGCGGATATTTTTCTTTATATCTTTTACATATCCTCGCCAATGTTTCCACTGCCGCAAATTCACCGCATCCAATGGTTATAGTGCCTTCTACAACATCTTCTTTTCCCTTCAGTTCCTCCAGCGTTTTTTCCTCAAGATTCAGAATCTCCAAAGCGCGTCTTTTTAATAGCATCCCCTCGTCTGTAAGAGAAATCTTCTTTCCATTTCGAATAAACAATGTTATCCCAAGTTCCTCTTCAAATGCCGCCATTTATCTAGATAGCGTTGGCTGTGTGATATGTAATTGTTCTGCTGCTTTTGTAAAGTTTTGTTCTTTTGCTACTGTCAAAAAATAGCGTAATAATCTTAATTCCATATATTTTTATCCCTACAACTTCTAATTCTGCTGTCTCATATAAACTAAAATCGAGATTCATTACGATTCTCTGCTTCTTTTCCAAAGCGTAACCCACCCAAAGACACATCCACCTGTGGCAAGTGCAAAAATCCATGATGAAACGAATCCCCATATCACTACACCATTACATACTCTTTTTCTCCGGTGCTTTCATCCAGCCTTTCCTCCCGAATCACAAATCCTTCCCTTTGATAAAATCGTACCGCTCTTTCATTTTTCTCATATGCGCTTAAATACAAACTTTCCTTTCTCTCCTTTACAAAATCAAGCAAGCGTTTCCCGATTCCCTGCGACTGCGCTTCCCAAGCCACAAAAATTCCTTCAACATAATCTCCATTCATCCCTACAAAACCTTGGATTCTCCCTGTACTTTCGTACACATAAATTTCCGCCTGCAAAAACATCTCCTTAACCATTTGAAAATGATTCTGCCAATACTGTGCCGAAATAAAATCATGCGCTTTCATATTCGTATCAAGCCAAATCTTTGCGACTTCTTCCAAATCTGTTTTTTCAAATTCCCGAATCATAATACTCCTCCCTCTTCTGTAAAATAGTAGTCCTAAAGTCTTGATTAGATAACCATTATCAGCGTTCCGATTCCAATCAATGCACATCCTACCAAAGATTTTGTCGTAAATTCTTCATGCAGAAATACAAAGGCAAGAATCAGAGTAATCACAACGCTCAGTTTATCTATCGGAACAACTTTCGAGGCTTTTCCTATTTGCAAAGCTTTATAATAACACAACCATGAAGCCCCTGTTGCCAAGCCGGATAGAATCAAAAACGTCCAACTCTTTTTATTAATGTTTGAAATACCACCTTGTGCATGTGTAAGGAACACCATCCCCCACGCCATAATCACTACAACAACTGTCCGAATTGCCGTCGCCAAGTTCGAATTTACTCCTTCAATTCCTATCTTCGCCAATATAGAAGTCAGCGCTGCAAATACTGCTGAACCCAATGCAAATACAAACCACATCTTCTACTCCTCCACAAAACCAAATTAGATATGAACTTTATACCAGTAAAAATGATTCTTCATCCGCCTGCTTAATACAAAATACTACACACCACTCAACATCGCCTTGAAAAGGTTCAAAGTGCAAAGCCGACGCCGCAACATGGATATTCCCCTGCACCTCATCTTCCACCACAATCGATACCGGCCCAGAATCCGTCCCTATCACAGTATCGCAAAAAGCTAAGTCATTCTCCTCTTCCATCGCTGTAATCTCGCGTACATTATCTCCATCGGCAGAATCCATCACCAGAATATCCTCCATTGGTTCCGGAGAAATCGTATAGCTCATCTCAATGAAATGCGTTGGGAAAATCCAGCGCCCGGAACGCCTCCTGCTTCTCGGCATCCTTTGTTGTTTCAATTCCTTCATAGTCAATATATATTTTCTTCCATTAAAAGGATGCGAAAACTGAAAAGAATCACCCTTTGCACACACTTTAAAATGAACTCCTGGAACTTTCACCGCTTGCGGTTTCATTGTGATAGAAAGAGTCCTGATTTCAGAGCTATGTTTTCTTTCCCATGGAAACGTCCATCTATAAATCACCCATCCACAGGATTTATCCAGTCTATAGTGTTCTGCCATCTCTATCGCTATTTCCTCTGACGCTGACATTTCATCCGATAAATACGGACTAAAACTTACGGAACATCCCTGCGTACTTTCGAATACTTGTCCATTTAATTCTAAACATGGTCGAAATTCAAAGCAAAATGGATTCTCTAAATCTATCTGCATCTGTCGTTCACGCGTAAGTTGTTCATAGAAATGATGAAACCGCTCCGTATTCTCACTCAAACACCACTTTTTTATGAAACTTTGGATTCTTTCCACATCAATTTGCATACAGAAATCAATTATCAATTCCTTATTACGAGAGTAAACCGCTGGAATCACCCAATGATAACCTGCCCAATCGAATTGCTTATCTTGTAAGCATTTCTCCATTCTCAATGTTTTAAATCCTTCATACATCCTTTAATTATACACGTCCTTCATAATATGTTTTTGCAAATATTCGCGGAACTCCTCATATTAGATTAGCAAGTCAGTTTTTGTATTATTATAAATTACAAAAGATACATATCTTCTAAAACTTGTAATGCTTCATCCACTTCCATGTCAAGTCCGATGTTTTTCATTATTTATATTTGCCTTTCTTAATAAACTCCCACAACACTTCGGCAAATTCTTCAAATCGATTTTCAATCAATAATATCATATCAATATCTCTAGTAGCACGAAAGTCAAGATTTTCCTTATTCATCAAGATATCACACGCCGTACCGCCGATAATTGTATAACAATCTTCATATCCTTTAAACTTTTCTTTCAGAGTTTCCAATCCTATTACCATATATATTTCTCCATAACCTCTTCCATCTGCATTTCAACTCGTTCATCATCCGTTTCTTTAAAGCTTTCTGCCAACGACACGATATCTACAAGCCCATTTCTTGCGTAAACCAGTGGATTATACTTCCATAATTCAATTTCTACATAGTTGCACTCTGCTATCAGTTTCGGTTCAACAATATATTCTTGGGGGATATCCTTTATCCTTTTTTTATCCATCGCATAAACTATATGTTTCGGATAATTCAGTAGACTCTGTTTTGCAAGTGCTGTTTCTCCTGCAACAGGCAGATTCATATCAAAATGCCTGCTATCCACATATATTCTCTTCTGGACAGGTGACTGCAAATATTCACTCGAAAGTTGGTATAATCCTCTTCCATTATCAACCGCCTCAACTATTTTACGTGTCCCGTCTTTTCGTGTTTTCAATAAACCAATCTCTTGTAATTCCTGAACAGCCCTACTTATCCCCATCGCTGACATTTCAAGACACTTCCCCAATTCTAACTGACTTTTTGCTTCGCGTTTCTTTAAATATATGAAATACAAAAGAAGAAACTGTGCCATTGCAGATATTTTTTCAACTTTTTTTCTCTTTCCGGCACAAAATTCTTTTAAACATATGCCAAACTCCGGCACATAAAACTGAGAATACGGTACGATAAAAGAAATCCTGCTGTTAATTAACGCATTTCTTTGATAGGTAGAAACCACGTCCAGCCATAATACAACCTGCATACCAGAATACTTCTCAATTTCTTCCATTTCTTTTTTAAAAACAGAAACATTAAAATTATCAGAAGTATTTTTCATCAATATACTCCTCATATCTCCGAAATTAATCACAAAGTATTCTTTTTTATTTCTTAAGTATAGCGGTAATCTGTTCTTTCCATCCCATTCTTTTATTTTAACAGACAATCCAAATATATCGGCTAAATATTTATCCATAAAACACCTTTTAACATTTTTATTTTATATTATCACATCATTTGTTAGCATTCAATATTTTTGTTATTTTATACTTGTTACAAGATTCCAAATAATAAATGTACACTATTTTCTCATTATACCACAAAACGGGAAACTGCTTCTTCTGCAATTTCCCGTTTCCGTTATTTTTTCTATCTCTTAGAGCTGTGGTCCTGCTGGTACTAATGCTTTACCATGCTCATTTCCTTCGTATTTTGCGAAGTTCTTAATGAATCTTCCTGCAAGGTCTTTTGCTTTTTCATCCCACTCTGCTGCATCTTTGTATGTATCGCGTGGGTCAAGGATTGCAGGGTCAACACCTGGAAGTTCTGTCGGTACTTCGAAGTTGAAGTATGGAATCTTCTTCGTTGGTGCGTTTAAGATATCTCCGTTTAAGATTGCGTCAATGATTCCACGAGTATCTTTGATGGAGATACGTTTTCCTGTTCCGTTCCATCCTGTATTTACAAGATAAGCTTTCGCTCCGCTCATTTCCATTCTCTTAACGAGCTCTTCCGCATATTTTGTCGGATGTAACTCTAAGAATGCCTGACCAAAGCATGCGGAGAATGTTGGTGTAGGCTCTGTGATTCCACGCTCTGTACCTGCAAGTTTTGCTGTAAATCCAGAGAGGAAGTAGTACTGTGTCTGCTCCGGTGTAAGAACAGATACCGGTGGCAATACTCCGAATGCGTCTGCGGATAAGAAGATAACGTTCTTAGCTGCAGGAGCTGCGGAAACCGGACGTACAATTTTCTCAATGTGGTTGATTGGATAAGATACACGAGTATTCTCTGTTACGCTCTTATCTGCAAAATCAATCTTTCCGTCTTTATCTAATGTTACGTTCTCAAGAAGAGCATTTCTCTTGATTGCGTTGTAGATATCCGGTTCAGATTCTTTGTCGAGGTTGATTACTTTCGCATAGCATCCACCTTCAAAGTTGAAGATTCCGTTATCGTCCCATCCATGCTCGTCGTCACCGATTAAGAGACGTTTCGGGTCTGTGGAAAGTGTTGTCTTACCTGTTCCGGAAAGTCCGAAGAAGATTGCTGTATTCTCGCCGTTCATATCTGTGTTTGCTGAACAGTGCATAGAAGCAATTCCCTTAAGTGGAAGGTAGTAGTTCATCATAGAGAACATACCTTTCTTCATCTCTCCGCCGTACCATGTGTTAATAATCACCTGCTCGCGGCTTGTGATGTTAAACATCGCTGCTGTCTCAGAATTCAGTCCTAATTCTTTATAGTTCTCTACTTTTGCTTTGGAAGCATTGTATACGATAAAGTCAGGCTCAAAGTTTTCAAGCTCTTCTTCTGTAGGCTGAATGAACATATTCTTTACGAAGTGTGCCTGCCATGCAACTTCCACGATGAAACGGATTGCCATACGTGTGTCTGCGTTTGCTCCGCAGAATGCGTCTACTACGAAAAGTCTCTTGTTAGAAAGCTCTTTTAATGCGATTTCTTTACAAGCATCCCATGCTTCCTGTGAAGCCGGATGGTTATCGTTCTTATATTCGTCAGATGTCCACCATACAGTGTCTTTAGAATTCTCGTCCATAACGATGAATTTGTCTTTTGGTGAACGTCCTGTATAAATACCTGTCATTACGTTGACTGCGCCGAGTTCACTTTCCTGACCTACTTCAAACCCTTCTAATTCCGGTTTTGTCTCTTCCTCGAATAATACTTCATAAGAAGGATTGTACACAATCTCTGTAGTGCCTGTAATTCCATACTTAGTTAAATCGATTTTTGCCATCTTTATCAACCTCTCTTTTCAAATTTAATGTTCTGTTCAACATTTGCATTCATTATCACATTTTTTTCACAATAAGTCAATAGTGAATTTTTTAACAATACCATTTTTGTACTAAAATTTATACAAAATGCCTCTCAACTCGTTTTGCGTGATTACGAATGTTTTTCCTTCCTGAAAAGAATAAACATCAATGCGCTCACCGCCATCAGGATTGGATAGAATAAATATGGCATGATTGCAAATGGTGTCAGCCCGGTAAGGGAGGCCGCCGATAGAAGCTGGGCGCCGTAAGGGATGATTCCCTGTCCTACGGAAGTGAAGATATCAAGCAGGGACGCAGAGCGTTTCGCATCAATATCAAACTCGTCGCAGATTTCTTTTGCAATCGGTCCGGTCATGACAATCGCTACCGTATTGTTGGCGGTACAAGCGTCTACAAGAAGAGAAAGTCCCGCGATTCCAAGTTCTCCGCCTCTTCTCCCTTTGATATTTTTCTTAATCAGATTCAAAATAAACTGGATGCCGCCGTATTCCTTTACGAGAGATACGATACACGCAACCACAATAGAGATGACTGTGATATCATACATCCCTGTCACTCCGCCACCGATTGCTGTGAAAATCTCCCCGACAGCCAACGCGCCTGTCGATACGCCTACGATAACCGATAAGACGATTCCCGCAAGCAGTACAAGAAACACGTTGATTCCGATGAGCGCTCCGATAAGAACAACAACATACGGAAGAATCTGCCAGATGTTATAGTCCAGATTGCCGCTAATCTGATATTTTCCATCCATCGTAATGACAAGGAAAATCAGAATCGTAATGACTGCCGCCGGAAGGACGATAAAAAAGTTCGCTTTGAACTTATCTTTCATCTCACATCCTTGCGTTTTTACCGCCGCAATCGTCGTGTCGGAAATCATAGACAAGTTATCCCCGAACATGGCTCCACACACAACCGCGCCGATACAGACTGCCATCGGGAAATTGGTTTTCTCGCTGATTCCCACCGCAATCGGAGCCAGCGCCGCAATCGTTCCCATAGACGTTCCCATGGACACCGAGATAAAGCATCCGATGACAAATAAGCCGACAACCGCAATGTTGGATGGCAAAATAGACAGCCCAAAGTTTACCGTACTGTCCACGCCTCCTGCCGCCGTCACCGCCCCGGAAAATCCTCCGGCACACAGGAAAATCAGACACATCGTAATGATATTCTCATCTCCCACTCCTTTTGAGATAATCTGAAGTTTCTCCCCAAAACTTACGTTTCGATTCTGCATAAACGCGACAAATAATGCAATCAAAAATGCTACGATAGCCGGCATCGCATAGAAATCTCCCGTCAAGATTCCGGCTCCTAAAAAGATAACTAAAAATACACCGATTGGCAATAATGCAATCGCTCTTCCTTTGTTCTTCTCCATCCCATTCCTCCTTCTTTTGTTTTAAAAAATATCCCGAATTTTCTTATAATCTTTTCCCAATTCTTCCTGCATCACGTCCTGGAACATCCCCGCATTTTTGTAAAAATACAGGTCATGACGGACACATTCCGCCGCCATGCCTACCATCGGCTTCGATTTTGTAAAAATCACTTCCGCGGCATTTTCATTTAGAATCTGGCCGAATACTACTTTTTCCCCATCTGATACAAGGGTAATGAATCTTCCGCCCATTTCTTTTTTCTTTTCTTCCAGCATTCCATGACGGCTGTAGTGTTGAAATGGAAGTTTTATTTTCTCATCTTCGCTGAAATACACGATTCCAATGCGGATGCCTCTTTCTTCCGCTTCCAGAAGCTCTTCTTGAATCTGTGGCAAATCCTCTTCCCACACTTGAATCAAGAGCTCTTTTTCTGCATGTTGAATCAGATTCCGGCACTTCGCAAATACGTTTTTATATTCCCGAATATGCCAGATATATTCCAAATCCGTCTCCGTCTCATAGTCGCTCAATGTATTTTCCAAATCGGAAAGCGTCTCTTCCGCTTCTTTCCGCATTCTTTCCGAGATTTCTTTCACCGGAACCGCCGCGTACTGATTTCCCGCATCCCCTTCTGAAAACCTCACGAATCCTTTCGTCACAAGAGACTCGAGCACATTATATATTTTCGAGCGCGCCACGCCAGACACCTTGCTTACTTCATACCCCGAGATACTTCCATGTCTGATTAAAGCAAGATAGGCCTTGCTTTCCGCATCAGTCAGGCCTATCTTATGTAACAACTGTGTAATTTCTACCATGGCTGCATTGCTCCGCCTTCTTCTGCAGGACGGCAGTTTCTGGCAAACAGATTCAGACATCCTTTCTGTTCTTTCAGCGGCGGACATACCCATGATTTTCTTCTTTCTTCCAATTCTTCGTCAGATACGCAAAGTGTCGCTTCTCCTCCGATAGTATCGAGAATGATTTCATCCCCGTCTTCTACCAGTGCAATCACACCTCCGTCATATGCTTCCGGAGATACGTGTCCTACGATTGCTCCGAAGTTAAAGCCGGAGAATCTTGCGTCTGTGATGAGACCGACACTTGTGTGAAGTCCGAGTCCGATAAGGGCGTCGATACTCAACATCAATTCTTTCATACCCGGAGCGCCTTTACAACCTTCGTAACGGATGACGATGATATCTCCCGGTACGATTTTTCCGGAATTGATTGCTTCAAACGCATCTCTGTCTCCGTCGAATACTTTCGCTTTTCCTTTGATGTATTTCACAGATTCCGGTACGCCCGTCGGTCTTACGATAGCGCCATTCGGAGCGATATTTCCGCGTAGAACCTTAAGTCCTGGCTCCTGGAATAACGGTTTTTCCAGGCTGTGAATGACTTCGTTCGGCTTCGCTTCTAATTTACTTAAGAAATCGCCGAGTTTGATGCCTGTCATCATCGGCACATCTTTGTACAACTTGCTTTCCAGCATTTTCAATACGTTCGGTACGCCTCCTGCGTAGTGGAAATCTACAACTGTATACGGACCGCTTGGGATGACCGCATTGATACATGGAATCTCTTTTGCATATTTCTCAAAATCTTCCAACGTGATGTCGATTCCAAGTTCATATGCCATCGTAAGAATATGTAATACCGCGTTCGTGGAACCCGCTACCGCCATGTCGAACATGATGGAGTTCAAAAGCACTTCTTTCGTAATCAGGTCTGAAGGCTTTCTTCCTGACTTCACAAGTTCTACCGCATATTTTCCTGCCGCTCTTGCCTGACGGAGTTTCTTGTTATCAGAAGCCGGAACCGTCGCTGTTCCAGGCATCACAAGGTTGAAGACTTCTCCTAACATCTGCATCGTGTTGGCCGTTCCCATAGAAGGGCATGCGCCAAAGGAAGGGCATACCGCTTCTTCCAGTTCATCCAGATAGTCTTCCCCCGCTCCCGAGAATCTTGCCACGTCCAAGTCGGCCTCTACGATTGCTTTTCCACAGTGATGTCCCGGCTGCATAGAACCGCCTGTCACAACCATGGATGGGATATCGAGTCTTGCCGCCGCAAGGTAACATCCGGCAATGATATTGTCGCAGGATGCAATCATCACGAGTCCGTCAAAGTTGTGGACTCTCGTAACGAATTCTACAGACATTGCCACGATGTCTCGTCCTACCTGCTCATATTTTAATTCCTCCGCTCCATTTGCGATATTTCCACATGTAGCAGGGATTCCGAATTCTACCGGCACTCCGCCCGCTTCCCAGATTCCCTGCTTGACAGCCTCCGCAATCTGTCTCAGATGCGCGCTTCCCGGAGAACCTTCCATGAAGGAGTTCGGTACTCCGATATGTGGTTTCTTGCGGATATCCTCGTCTGAATATCCTGCTGCTTTCATCATCACTCGTCTGTGAGCCGCCTCCGGCCCGTTCCAGTATTCCTGTGCCATGTCTTTATCCCCCTTTTTCTAATTCCAGTTTGTTCCTACACCCTGTGCAAGCGCCTTGTCATAAATCTTCTTTGCAGTCACAAGGTCCTGTGTTCCGATTCCAACCGTCTTGAAGACGATAATCTCTTCTTCATTTTCTCTCGCAACAACCTTTCCCTGCAGCACGTCTCCCAAGTCTCCGGTAAAATCATCTTTTGTGATTGTACCATCTTCCAGAGGAATGAGAATATCTCCTGCCTCTGATAATACCGCATCCACAGAGTCAAAATAAATCTTAGATGCCCTTGTGAGAATCACCGGGTCCATCTCCTGCATGTGCGGCTGATAAGAGCCGACGCAGCTTACAGTCGCGCCCTGTTTTACTTTACTTCCGTCGAATACCGGTCTGCTGGACGGCGTAACCGTCACAATCAAGTCCGCGTCTTCGATGGCGTCATCCGAACTATCTGCCGCAAGAATCTTCGCCCCATAAGAAGCAAGTTCTTCATTCATCTGCCCTACAAAAGCCTGAAGTCTCTCTGCATTCAAATCATAAACCTTCACTTCTTCCAAATCGCGGACTGCAAGCATCGCCTCAAGCTGTGTCGCAGCCTGTCCGCCGGTTCCGATTAACGCGCCTTTTTTTGCATCCTTTCTCGCCAGCACATCGAATGCCGCTCCCGATGCCGCTCCGGTACGAAGCTGTGTCACATACGTTCCATCCAATACGGATACGACAACTCCCGTCGTTCCGTCAATCAGAAGCACCTGTGCCGGAGTCGTCGGCAGCCCCTGGTCGATGTTCTTCGGAAATACATTGACAATCTTAATCGCAGAACAATCCATCTCTTCCACATAAGACGGCATGAATAAGAATGCCCCGTCATGCTTCGGCGCGCTGATATTTGTCCGAAGCGGAACGACGCTTTTTCCTTGTGAAAACAATGTAAACGCTTCTTTGTCCGCTTCCACCGCTTCCTTCATTGTAAAGACTTTCTTGATATCTTCTCTCGATAATAATAACATTACATGACCTCCTCGGGGACTCTTATTTTACGTATCCCCCGTTGGGAACTATTATAGTCCTGTTTTGCGTTTCCTGTCAATTTATTTCCATGATAAAAGGGACTGCATTCCGCAGTCCCCGTCTTAGCATCCGATTCTATGCCGCCACTACTTCTTTGTAATAGTAGTTCAATTTTTCCGCCTGTTTTTTCACATCCCGTTCCAGCGCCCGTTCCCTTCCATTCCATGTCAGAACCGGAATCTGTTTTTCCAGAATGCTTCGAATCAGCTCCCGAAATTCTCTTTGATTTCTTCCCTTATACACATCTTTCCGGTCTTCCAGCCAATCTTCATACACCGGAATGTCCCGAAGAAGTACCGGAATCTCTTCTGATAACGCCTCCAGCACCACGATACCTTCCGTCTCCTCATAGGATGGGAAGAAGAACAAATCGCTTCCGCTATACGCTTTTATCAATTCTTCTTTCGGAACATATCCCGCAAAAGTCAGATTCGGAAGTTCCGTATGCACCGCCTTTCTTACTTTTGCCGGAATCTGTACGTCCGGCGTAAAACCGAACCAGATAAACTGATACTCCGGCATGCTCTTTGCCAGTTCTACAAAATCAAGGATACCTTTCCTTTCAAAATAAAGTCCTACCGACATGATGACTTTATCCGTCTTCTTGAATCCATACTTCTCGCGGAATTCTTCACGAACCAACGTGTTTTTATAGAATAAATCCGTATCGACTCCGTTAGAAATGGCCCGAATCGGATTCGTAATTCCATAGCCTTCCAGCAGTTTCTTCGAATAGCTGGTCGGCGTCAGAATCAAATCTCCCAACCGATAGCATTTTGTAATCCACCATTTGAAAAGCGGCGCAATCAGGTTGGAACCTGTGAAGGAGTGTTCAAAATCCTCCTTTGTAGAATGTGCATGGTATACGACTTTCTTCCCTGCCTTCTTCGCCCGTTTCGCCATCCGGTAATCACTCGGGAAAATCGTATTAATATGTACGACGTCATACTCTTCTTCCGGATTCTCCGTCACCTCAACTCCATATTTTATTAACGCTTCTTTCTGCATCGCCATGGCTCTTCCCACGCCGCTCTTAGACACGATTTGCTGATTTTTCGCATATAGTAAGACTCTCATAATCAAACGCTCCTTTCCACGATGCCTTTCTATAAAGGCCTGCCACTTTCTTTCCGAACATCTCTGTTCCATAATTTTTCGCAATCCATCTGCTGTGCTCTCCGGCTTTTTGAAGCCATTCCTCATTGTGAATCTGTTCTCTGACATGTTTTGCAAAACGGTAGATGTCATTGTAGGAATATCCGTTTCCTCCCTCTTCCAGCACGCCGTAGAGACATGGGTCCTTTCTGCAGATAAGCGGAAGTCCGCTTGCCGCCGCCTCTATATAAGTCAAACCTTGCGTCTCGCTTGTAGATGCACAGACAAACACATCTCCCAGTTGATAATATTTCCGAACGTCCTGCGGATTCACCATCCCCGCGAATCTCACATAATCCCGAAGTCCAAGTTCCTCTGTCAACGCTTCCAGACTCTCCCTTGCAGGACCTCCGCCCACAATCAGTAATTTCACATCTTCTTCCGTCTTCACGATTTCTTTCAGTCCGTACAGAAGTTCATCGATTCTCTTTTCAAACCCGAGTCTTCCAAGACTCAGCAACACTTTCTCATTTTCTCCGATTCCACATTGTTCTCTCAATGCCCGAAGTTCTTCTTCCGGTACGTTCTCTTCGAATTGCTCTAATCTTACTCCGGTTGGTATAATCTCAATATCCTGTAAGATTCCGTATCCATACAGTGTATTTTCTACTTTTTTCGTCGGCGCAATGATTGTATCCACGTCTTTCAATCTCGCCTTCATCCATTTCGCAAGCGCGGCTCTTCCTACCCGTTTCCCGAGAGGAATGTACTCTGTATACTGTTCATATAACGTATGGTATGTATGAACAAGACTTGCGCCGGTCGCATCCGCAATCCTTTTTGCAAATCCGTAGCTGAAAAATTCACACTGACTATGTACCACATCCGGATTCCATGCAATCAGTTCTTTCACCATATCATTTGCTCTGGAAAACGGTACCCTTACTTCCGGATAAATATGGGACGGCATGGATTTTATATAATATACATTCCCTTCTTTATAAGAAGTACTGTTGGAGGACACCGAAAGGATTCTCACCTCATGTCCCTGCTCTTCCAATTCTTTTTCTAAGTTCATAATGGATGTAACCACACCATTAATCGCCGGTTTAAATAAATCTGTCGTAATCAATATCTTCATCATGCTTTCCTCCCTCGTCTCTATACAATCACTTCGAATACTTTCTGCAGCCAGGTTCCCGCATACACAAGCGCCAGACTATACATGGCGATGGATGCCGGTTTCCCAAGTAAAATAATCGTGGTAAATTTCTGCCATGTCATCTTCGTCAACCCTGCAATCAGGCAGAGGACGTCGTCCGGTGCACATGGGAAAAAAATGGCGAATGCAAAAAATTTATCGAATTTCTTTCCTTTCTCTAACCATCCAATATATTTCTCATAGGTCTCTTCTTTTACAAAATATTTCACAAAACATTGCCCATATCTTCTTGCCAGATAAAAATTAATCAAAGAGCCTGCAACAATCCCGAGATAATTATACAGTAACCCATACCACGCTCCGAAGATAACGACTCCGACGCCGCATGTGATTCCTCCCGGTATAATCGGGACAACTACCTGTATCATCTGAATCATCACAAATAAAAGCGGTCCCCAGATTCCACTCTCCTTCACAAGCAGTTCCAGCTTGTCCCTGTCAGTCAGAATCCCTGTTTTCACTCCATATATGGTAAGCAGTACCATCAATATCACGCTGATGATGGTCGCAATGTTCAATGCTTTTCTTGTCGTTTCTCTCGTCATTGTCATTCCCCCTTTGTTGATAGTATTATCATAGCAATATATAGTGAAAACTTTCGTAGGAACTTTATTAAGACTTTCTAAATATTAAAACGGCAATTCTTAAGAAAAACAGAAAATCCATACTTGTAATTTCAGGAATCCTGTGCTATAGTCTTTCCATCAATAGATGCTCAAATTCACTTTATCTTTTATGTTCAAGGCAATTCTGCCTGTATTTCAAGACAACAAAGAATCAATGAAAAAGAAAGGATGACGATGATATGACAGAAAATAAGATGGAACGAAACGATTTTACACAGATTATCCACACAATTGTAAGAAAACGACATGCCCTTGGGATGAGTCAGAGAGAATTGGCAGAGATATGCCGGATGCCCCAGTCTTCCGTCGCCAGGCTGGAATCTTTTAAGACCACTCCAAAACTAGATACTTTGATTAAGATTACGAAACCTCTCGGATTGCAATTATCCATATCTGAAAAAACACTGTCTTGTAACTAAAAAAATCGGGATAAGCAATCTTTTTTACTTATCCCGAAAAAATTATTTCCCCCATCTTTCTGGTTTCCTTTTATTTCTTCTTCTTTAAATATTCCTTTTTCAAGTACTCCCGCAAATCTTCCATCGCTTCATGATATCTTCCAGAATGCATTCTCGGGAACGCTCTCAAGATTCTCCGCACACTTCTTGCATTCTTAAACTTGATATCCCGATATTTCTCCCGCAGCTCTTCCGCACGTTTTCTTAACTCCTCGGAAGCTTCTTCCATATCCTCTTCGAAATCTTCCTTCTTCTCCATCGCGTCTAACACGTTTTCCGAAATATTCTCGCCAAGTTCGTCTGAAATCCTGCGAAGTTCTGCCGCAATCTCTTCCATTCTTGCCAGATGACGGTTCATCTTCAAAATGTTCGTCACCGTCACATAAAGGTCCGCCAACATCCCGATTCCAAGCACAACGATTAACAGAATACTCAGCCACTTCGGAAAAAATGTGACTCCCTTGAAAATAAACGGATGAATCCATTTGACAATGGCAACACATGCCACACCCCAGATTAGAGAGAACAGCAGGCACACATAACCGTTCAAGTTCAATGGCATGTTGGAATAATCCCACCATTTACTGTGAAATAACTTCTCCAGCAGGAAACCGGTAACCCACTCCAGCGCGGTCACGACAATGATGGACGCCACATATAAGATAAGCAGCCGCTCCTTATATGGCGCGAGAAGAAGCACAACCGCTACGACGCCGATTCCATAAATCGGACAAATCGGCCCGTTTAAAAATCCCCTGTTGACAAATCTCCGTTCTTTCCCCGCCGCGAAGGCAACTTCGGTACACCATCCCAAAAATCCATAAATAAAAAAACAAAGTATTCCTTCATATAATTCCATGGATGACAGTTCACTCCTTTTTTTGTAAAATATGAATACCATTATATCACTTGACAAGAAGCATTGCAATTTCAGATAAGTATGTTAGAATATACTGTATATTTATAAATCAAAACCCAGAATAATAATAGAAATAGAGGTAACTATGCAGAATACAAAGAAACAAAAACTCGGAATTATCGGTGGCCTCGGTCCGGCAGCCTCCGCTTTTTTCTACAATCGAATTACGGAACACACAGCAGCTTCCTGCGACCAGGAGCATCTCGATATTCTCCTTTTCAGCCATGCAACGATTCCGGACCGCACAGCCGCGATTGAAAGCGGCGATGACGAAGAACTCCTTCGTCTTCTCGGCGAAGACCTCAAGACGCTGGAATCTCTTGGAGCCGCCAACATTGCGATTCCTTGCAATACATCCCATTATTTTTATGAGCAGATGCAGTCTTGCGTATCTGTTCCGATTATCAACATGATTCACGAAAGCGTCCGCTATGCGGTTGAGACACGTTCTAATGTAAAAAAGATTGGGATTATGGCAACTGACGGTACGATAGAAACCAGACTCTACCACAAGGAATGCGAGGCATTTGGCATCATGCCTTATCAGCCGTCCAAGGAGCGTCAACAAGATGTCATGTCTCTCATCTATGATGAGATTAAGAGCGGAAAGGAAGCGGACACTTCCAAGTTCGAACGTGTCATGGAAGAATTCATTTCCAACGGTTGTGATGTCGTACTGCTTGCCTGTACGGAACTATCCGTATATGCCGAAACACACGCCGTTCCATCTATCTGTCTTGACGCGATGGACGTACTCGCCCGGGTTGCGATTGAACGCTCCGGCGCTATCTATAAAGAGTAACTTCATGTATGTAGGGGAAATTCTCAAATTTCTCCTACACTATTTTTGCAAGAAATGCACCAAGACATAAAAATGGTCCAAATGCAATCTCTTTCTCCTCTCCCTTTTTCTTATAGATTCTCTGATACAGAATCCAAAATGCAGCCGAAAATACTGCAATCACAAAGCTTTCTATCCAGCATTCCAATCCGAAATAACACCCGTTCGCCACACTAAGCTTCACATCCCCGCCCCCAAATGAACCAGGCGCAACGCATAGAATCAGAAAGAAAAACAGAAAAGCGATACCCATTCCGGCAATTCCTTCTACTATCTCCTCTTTTCCCATGAAACATCTTTGAAGCACGCCACACAGAAAAATCGTCCAAACATACCTCTTCGGAATGTTCCGCTCTTTCCAGTCTCGAATTGCGGCCTGACATAGAACCAGGCACCATATTCCATCTAAGAAACCGATTGTATTCACATCCTATCTGAAAAATCATCGAATTTGATTGACATGACAACATAAAAATAAAAAAGATACGAAAAACAGAAGGGGACGCTTTTTACATCCCCTTGATTTGTTACATGATTAAAAGTCGATTCTTCCTGCGGAATCACCATTGATTACATAGTATACGGAATTCTCTTCCGGTTTCACATACAATGCCATTGTCTTGATATCTCCGACTTTCTTGCCGCTCTTTGTCCATGCTTTTTTCACAGATGCAATCATGTCTTTCTCCTGCACCTGTTTTCCATAGTACTCTACGTATAAGGAAGTCTTGATTTCCTTTTTCGCTGCCGCTTTCTTCACTTTCTCCACTGTCTTTTTCGCTTCCGGAGCAACTTTTTCTACTGCTTCTTTCACTTCCGGAACCACTTGTTCCACCGCTTCTTTCACTTCCGGAGCAACTTGTTCTTCTACTACTTTCTTCACTTCCGGAATCACTTCTTCCGCTGCTTTCTTAACCTCCGGAATGATAGTCTCTATTTTTGTCTTAACCTCAGATGTCACTGTTTTTTTCTGTTTTTTCTTCGCCATGATAATCCCTCCTAAAATAAAACGATTCAAAACGTTAATATTATAACATATTTTTCATATGAATCCTACTCTTTTATCGAAGTTTCTGGCAATATGCCCCTTCCAGAATATCGACAACTCCTTCCACACCTAAAAGACTGCTGTTTAACAGCATCTGATGGGACTCGATATCTCCCCATTTTCTTCCGGTATGCGCTTCGTAATAGAGCTTTCTCTCCTTGTCTACTTTTTTAATCTTCTCTTTTGCCTGTTTCTCATCCAGATGATAAATCTTCATAATTCTGCGGACTCTGTCCTCCGGATAAGCGTAGATAAAGGTGTGAATATAGTTTGAATAATCACCCAGTATGTAATCCGCACATCTTCCCACGATGATACAAGGACCTCGTTTTGCGAGTTTTTTCAGAATCTCTGTCTGAATCGCATACAGACGGTCGCTAATCGGTTCCACGCTCTGGTCGCTCGCCGCAAAAGAAGTATAACTTCCGACACCTACGACATACGCAGATAAAAATTTGCCAAGCATGGTCTCATCCGCCTCTCTCGCCACATCTTCATCCAAATGCAGCTCTCTGGCTGCCATCCTGACTAAATTGTGGTCGTATAAAGGAATGTCCAAGCGTTCCGATAGTCTGTTTCCAATTTCATGTCCGCCACTTCCAAATTGTCTGCCAATCGTAATAATAATATTATCTGTCATTCTTGTCAGCCTCCTTTTATTTTTAGAATATCACTTCTTATTTTTATAATTATAACACCATTTTCGGTTTTCTGACAACTTAAAAATCAGAATATTTTTATTCCGAAATATTTTGATTTTTTTCATCCAAGACTGGAAAATCATGGATATCAATTGTATAATATAGGTACATGTATCTTATGCAAAGGAAGAAAGGGGATTATTATGAAACATAATAATATGCTAGCTATGATACTTGCCGGCGGCCGCGGAAGCCGTCTGCATGATTTGACAAACAAAGTAGCCAAACCGGCTGTTTCTTACGGAGGAAAATATCGTATCATTGATTTCCCGCTGAGTAACTGTGCGAACAGTGGAATCGACATTGTTGGTGTCCTCACACAGTACGAATCGGTTCTTTTAAACAGCTATGTTGCCGCAGGAAGGAGATGGGGATTGGACGCGAAAGACAGCGGCGTCTACGTACTGCCTCCTCGTGAAAAGGCAGACGCCAATTTAGACGTCTACCGCGGAACTGCAGATGCGATTTCCCAAAACATTGATTTTATCGATTCTTTCTCCCCGGAATATCTGTTGATTCTTTCCGGCGACCACATCTATAAAATGGATTATGATAAGATGTTAAAATACCACAAGTCCTGCAACGCCGACGCGACTATCGCAGTTCTTGAGGTGCCAATCAAAGAGGCAAGCCGTTTCGGTATCATGAATACAGACGAGACGGGACGGATTCTGGAATTTGAAGAAAAACCGGAACATCCGAAGAGCAATCTTGCTTCCATGGGAATCTATATCTTTAATTGGAAGCTGCTTCGCAAGATGCTTCTCGCGGATATGAAAAACGAAACTTCAAACCACGACTTTGGAAAAGATATCATTCCTGCTCTCTTGAATGACAAGAAGAGTCTCTATGCTTATAAATTCAAAGGCTACTGGAAAGACGTCGGAACGATTGACTCTCTCTGGGAAGCCAACATGGACCTTCTCAATCACAGAAATGAACTGGATTTGAACGACCCGACCTGGAAGATTTATACAGAAGACTCGACGACTCTTCCTCATTATATCGGCGCCGACGCGCAGATTCATCGTGCATTCATTACACAGGGTTGTGTGATTGACGGAGATATTGAGAGCTCTGTTTTATTCACCGGAGTCAAAGTCGGAAAGGGCGCGAAGATTATCGACAGTGTCCTCATGCCGAATTCTGTCGTGGAAGACGGAGCTGTTGTCACAAGAGCGCTCGTTGCTGAAGGCGTAAAAATCGGAAAACAGGCTGTAGTCGGAAGTGCGGACAGCGAACATATTGAGCTGATTGCGAAACGTGTAAAGGGGGTAGAATAACATGGAGAAAGCATTAGGAATCGTAAATTTTGCCGCAAATAACATCTGGGCGGACGGACTGAGTACATACCGCCCAATCGGAGCCTTCTCCTTCCTCGGACGATATCGTGTTATCGACTTCCCGCTCTCCAATATGAGCAACAGCGGAATCGACCAGATTCAAGTCTATGTAAGAAGAAGAGCCCGCTCCCTTGCAGAGCATCTCGGAACCGGGCGTCATTATAACATCAACTCCAAACGTGGAAAAGTACATCTTCTTTTCTCTGAGACAGAGGTCTTAGACGATATGTATAATACAGACATTTCCGCCTTTTTGGATAACATGGAGATTATCGGACGGACAACCTGCCCGTATGTTGTTATCGCGCCAAGTTATATGGTATACACCGCGAATTTTGATGAACTTCTTCAGACACATATTGAATCCGGAGCAGACATGACATTGCTTTATCATACGGTAGATAACGCAAAAGACCACTTCCTATTCTGCAATACTTTGAACCTGAATCGTCAAAAAGGTGTCTTATCCATTAAGCCAAACCGCGGAAATGCAAAGAACCGCAACATTTTTATGGATACTTATGTCATGTCCAAAAAATTATTTATCAATCTTGTAAAAGAGGCAAAGAAAGTGTCTTCCGTATTTACATTCTCCGATATCGTAGATTTGGCATGCAGCGAAATCGATATCCGCGGCGTCGCACATCGCGGATACTTCGCAGCTATTACCGATTTCAAGAGTTATTATGACGCGAACCTTTCCCTCATTGATTACAAGAATGCAGTCAGCCTTTTCGATGAAGAATGGCCAATCTACACAAAGACAAACGACTCTTGTCCGACTCACTATGTGGACGGCGCCGATGTGAAAGCCTCTGTTGTCTCCAACGGATGTTTCATCGAAGGTACGATTCACAATTCTGTTATCGGACGAGGCTGCACTATCAAGAAAGGGGCTGTCGTTAAGAACTGTGTTCTCCTCCCAGGTGTTGTCATCGAAGAGGATGCCCATATCGAGAATACGGTCATTGACAAACATGCAAAAATCGTCCATGTCAAGGATATCATTGCAAGCCCTGAAAAACCGGGTTATGTAAAACGAAGCGATACTTTATAAAACGTCAAAAAAAGAATCTCGCAAGCGAGATTCTCCGCGCGCGAGCGGTGCCGTTAACGGCTCATTTCCTTTCCGCGAGCTGCGCATTTCCACACAAAGTGTGTTTATTTATTACATAGGATTCCAAAGGATTTTCCTATGTAATAAATAAAAAGAACAGAGCCAAATCCTATCTCGATTTGACTCTGTCTTTTTATTTCAAAATATTTAGAAGAAAAGCTTATCCTGAATTATTCATGGATCAGTATTCGACCAAATAACTGTACCATGAGTTCAAAA
>OFMK01000232.1_pt1 | contig 64397 bp, 55 predicted proteins | sample 1541781 | NCBI WGS metagenome assembly OFMK01 (sample SAMN04209250, study PRJEB22552) | human gut metagenome | biome: gut; material: feces | host: Homo sapiens | place: USA: Oklahoma
ATTTGAGGAGGCGAAAAGTATGTGTGAGGCATTGGAAGAATTGATGAAAGAAGAACTGGAGGCAAAGCGAGCCGAAGGGAAAGAAATAGGAAAACAACAAGCATTAAATCGTGTGAATATGCTGAATCTGAAGCTGGCAGAATTGAATCGACTGGAAGACATTGTGAAAGCGGCTTCTGACCAGGTATATCAGGAGCAGTTATTCCAGGAATTTGAGTTATAATAAAATTTTTATTTGACAGCGAGTCGTTTTGGAACTATACTGAACATAGTTCATTTTGCGGGAGGTGACTTTTTGAATACGGTTGTTACTTCAAAAGAAGCGATTCTAAGCGTAAGCAGAGAACTTATTCGGACGCAGGGATGGGAGTCGATTAATATGAGAACTGTGGCGAAGGAATGTAATATTTCGATAGGCTCTATCTATAACTATTTCCATTCAAAGTCGGATTTAGTTGCCTCAACTGTCGAGAGCGTCTGGTGTGATATTTTTCATTTTTCTGAGACGGAGGAAGCGATGGAAAGCTTTTTAAGCTGTGTCGAATGGGCGTTTGACAGTATGAAAAAGGGAGATGAGAAGTATCCGGGTTTTTTCAACTTGCATGCCATGAGTTTTGTCGGAGTGGAGAAGTCCAATGGACAGCAGATGATGATGCAGTCATGGAAACATATTCAGGAAGGTCTCCATATGGTTTTGCTGAATGACAAAAATGTGAGAAAAGACGCGTTTGATGAGAATTTTACACCGGAGAAGTTTGTGAATCTTGTATTTTCTTTGATTGTTGCGGCTTTACTGAGACATGATTACGATTGCAGCGGAATTTCCGGTATGATTCGCAGAGTCATATATGAATAGCACCGATTGCGTGCAAAGAATCCTATTTGCAGGATTCTTTTTTCTGAAACAAAATGAACAATGTTCAGAACAGGAGGTATTTTATAGATGAAAGTACAGAAAAAGACACTGTTGTTGATTGCCTGTTTTGTATGGGCAATTGCCGGATTCAATGTTTTTAGAATCGGGATTCTCGCATATCCGCCTTATGTATCTATGTGGAATCTTGTGTTATCCCTGATTGTATTTTGTGTGTTTCAATATTTTATTTTTGGAAAACTTGTGGTGAAACATACGGAAAGAATTGATACATATGTGGATAACTATCAATTTTTCTGGAAGTTTTTTGATAAAAAGTCATTTATTATTATGGCGGTTATGATGACGGGCGGAATCTATCTTAGAGTTTCCGGTCTTGCACCGGACAGATTTATTGCGGTATTTTATTCCGGTTTGGGGGCATCCCTGCTTTTAGCAGGTATCTTGTTTGGAAGAAACTATTGGAGAATGCTTTCGAAAGCATCTGTCAGATAAGGAGGTAGGAACGATGCGGGCATTTGGAGAAACGTTATTTGACGTAGTATATTTGATTTCTGTGATTGCGATAGGCGTAAATATGATTGCAAAATGTAATGGGAACAAGGAATACCGCCTATTTGGGATTATGGCGGTTGTACTTGGAGTTGGGGATTCGTTTCATCTAATTCCAAGAGCCATCGCACTTTGCACGACAGGTTTGGAGAATTTCACAGTGGCGCTTGGAATCGGGAAATTCATTACATCCATCACGATGACGATTTTTTATATCCTATTGTACTATGTATGGAGAATACGGTACCAGGTGAATGGGAAAAAAGAATGGACAGCAGCGGTTTATCTATTATCTGCATTGAGAATTATTCTATGCTTTTTCCCGCAAAACGAATGGTTAAGCGCAGATTCACCGCTTTCATGGGGCATTTACCGCAACATTCCATTCGCACTGCTTGGGCTGATTGTGATAGTGTTATTTTATAAAAGTGCGAAGGAACATCAGGATAGACAATTCCGGTATATGTGGCTTACAATTGTATTAAGCTTTGGATTCTATATTCCGGTAGTACTTTGGGCAGACACGATTCCAATGATTGGTATGCTTATGATTCCGAAAACGTGCGCTTATGTATGGACAGTGATGATAGGATTTCAGGCGATGAGAAAGGAGAATACAAATGAAAAAAATTATTAATACAGCGATGATTTACTTGGCATTAGGGCTGGCAGCCGGAGTTTTTTACAGAGAATTTACGAAATGGAACGGTTTTACGGGAAAGACAACATTAGGCGTTGTTCACACACACCTTCTGGTACTTGGGATGTTGTTCTTCCTCCTTGTCGCATTATTCGGCAGACAGGAGTCGGCGCTTTTGGAGCAGAAGATGTTCCGCCGTTTCTACATACTGTATAACATTGCGCTTCCGTTTTTATCATGCATGATGATTGTGCGCGGTATCCTTCAGGTGCAGAGTGTGGAGCTTACAAAGTCTGCAAATGCGATGATTTCCGGAATCGCCGGAATCTCTCACATTCTGATGGCGGCAGCGCTGTTTATGTTTTTCATAGCGTTGAAAAAAGTTTGGGTAAAAGCAGAATAAGAAAAAAAGACAGAACACAGAGACTTCAAGAAGAGGCTCTGTGTTTTTATGTGCGGCGAAAATCTTTTGAAGTTCTACGGCAGAAAGAATATATGTCATGCCAGGATGTATGATATACTGGTGGGATGAGAAGAGAAAAAGAGAGAAGTTCTCATGGGAAAAGGAGAATATATGAGGCAGAAAGAGAGAAGAAAATATATTTTTATCAGTATGTTTGTGATTGGAATTGTCATTTTTATCAGCTATACGTTATCACAGTTTCACAGCATCATCCAGCAGCGAGTGTATCATAAGCAGATTGAAACCATGAAAAATATTTCGATGCAGGGAAGCGCGGTTGTCGAGAAGAAATTAGGGGGAATGGTAAACACGTTGTATGGTTTGGCAGAGTATGTGAAGGAGGAGGACATCAATAGCAGCACGAATGTAAAGCGTCTTCAGAAGTTTTTGGAACAGCATGACGTCGGATTTCAAAGAATCGGAATCGCGGATGCCGACGGAAATGCCAAGGTTACGAACGGAGAACAGCTTAACGTCAGAGACCGGCAGTATTTTCAGACGTGCATGGAAGAAAAACATGGGGCAACGGAAATCAAGCAGTCGGAGTTGGTAGATGAACCGGTCTGTATTGTGGCGGTTCCGATACTGAAAGAGGATGAGGAAGCGAAGGGCGTACTTTATGGAGTTACGGAATTGAGCGCATTCCGGATATATGACGATACGATTCTGGAAGATAAGAATCAGTATATTCAGATTATTGATACGGATGGAAATTATATCAGAAAGCAGGTTTCCCACCTGATAGGTAAGAAGGATAATATTTTCGAAGGAATCCGTCTGCTGGAAGGGAAAAATACGGCGGAAGCAATCCGAAGGCAGGTACAGAAAGAGGAGCAGGTGTATACGGAGGTGAGTAACGGAGAAGCTCATGAAATTCTATATTTTACTCCGCTGAAATTGAACAACTGGTGTATCGTTACAGTCTTGGAATATAAAGAAGTAGCGGAACTGGTAGATTACATTCTGAAAGATGATACGTATGTTATGACTTTGAAAGTTATCTTTGCGATTGTATTATTTTCACTTTTGCTCTTATATTACTCATGGCAGGAACGGAAAAAGATAAAAGATTTCAATGAGAAGCTTGTGATGGATGATAAGATTGTCAGTATTGCGGCAGAGAAAGCCGGATTTGCGATTATGAGTTATGACGTGAAGTCAAAACAGCTTCGCTTTGTCAATGACGCATTGCGGGATGTGAAGTTTCCAAAACAGATTGAGAATGCGCCGAAGGAGATTGGAAAATATCTTTCGGATAACAGGAAAATCCAAAAGCAGATACAGGACATATTCAACAGGATGCCGGATATAAAAGAAAAGACAAAGATACCGTTCGTCTTTCAGAGAGATGGAAAGGATGTTTATTTGAACATTCAACTGATTCCGTTGATAGATTCTAATGGAGAAATTCGTCAGTTTGTCGGTGTGATGGAGGACGGTGAGGAAGAGAAAAAACTTCGCGATAAGGCAGATATAGATTCGTTGACAGGACTCTATAATCGAAGCAGCGTATCGGAGAAAATCAGCGATTATCTAAGCCATTCAGATATGCGGGAAGGAACGGTTCATGCATATATGATTATGGATTTGGATAACTTTAAGATGCTGAACGATACATTTGGACATCAGATGGGCGACAGGGCATTGCGGGATGTGGCAGAAATTCTGATGCGTCATTTTAGAAATTATGATGTGGTGAGCCGGCTTGGAGGAGACGAATTTCTCGTATTTATGAAGGGGATTCCGGAAGAAGCAGTGAGACGGAATATCGCCAGCCTTTTGAAGAAATTGACATTGACGTATGAAGAGGATGGGAAATCAGTACAGATTACGGCATCTGCAGGAATCGCGCTTATCTCGGATAGAAACATGGATATTCAGGAGATGTACCGGAGAGCGGATGAAGCACTCTATCAAGTAAAACATGAGGCTAAAAATGGCTTTAAGATTTATGAAAAATATGAGACGGCAAGTGAAAAAGATAGAAATACGCGTTGTAAGTGCGGACAAATAGCAGCTTCCAAGGAGACAAAACTGCCAGTGCAGGATGTGGATAACCTTACCGGATTGTGGAATACCGAGAAGTTTATGAAAGATTTTGGGGAAAGTCTGCGGGACAACAGCGGATATCTGATGATAGTCGGAATCGATAACTTCCAGAATATTAACATGAAAGGCGGAAGAAGATTCGGGAACGAGCTGTTGAAGAGGATTGCCGGTATTTTGAAAAACGATTCGAATGAATTGATAAAATCGTATCGGTTAGACGGAGACCGTTTTGCGGTAAACTTTGTAAATAAGACAAAGGAAGAGGTGACAGATTATTATGTCTCAGTAAGGAAAAAGGTGAAACAATATTGTACGATATCAGCAGGAATTGTGAAGTATGAATCGGATGATAAGACGGAGAGCAGTCTCTTATATCAATATGCTGAGAGCGCTTTAAGCCGCGCGAAGGAAGAAGGGAAGGATAAGATGATGTTCTTTGCCTTTGCGGATTACCAAAAAGCTCTGGATAAAATTCAACTGCAGGATGAACTGTATGATTCTATGAAACACAACTATGAAGGATTTTCTCTCTGCTATCAGCCGCAACGGAATGCCAAAACTCTGGATATCTGCGGAGCGGAGGCGCTGCTGCGTTATGAATCTTCGCAGAGAGGAACGGTAAGTCCGGTGGAATTTATCCCGATTCTGGAACAGAGCGGAAAGATTTGCGAGGTGGGGGAATGGGTGTTAAAGACCGCGCTTCGAACGTGTGCAAAGTGGAGAGAACATGTTCCGGACTTTCACATCAATGTGAATATTTCGTATGTTCAGCTTCGACAGAAGCATATTGTGGAAACGGTTCTGGCTGCGCTGCATGAAGCAAAACTTCCGGGAAGCGCGCTCACGTTGGAAGTGACGGAAAGCATGCAGCTGCAGGATTATGAGTACTTTAATCAGATTTTTTCTAAATGGAAAAGAGAAGGGATTCAGATTGCGATTGATGATTTCGGAACTGGATATTCCAGTTTAAGCTATTTGAAGAGTATGGAAGCGGACGAGATGAAGATTGACAGAAGTTTTGTAAGCCGATTACAAAGTCACACATTTCATTATCATCTACTGAGCCATATGATTGCATTCGCACACAGCGCGCAGATGCGGGTATGCTGTGAAGGGGTGGAGACAGAGGAAGAATTGCGGACGCTTCGGGAGCTGAATCCGGATGTACTTCAAGGATATTTGCTTGGAAAACCGTATCTCGCAGAAGAATTTGAAAAAACCTATATGAATATCAGTCCGAAGCAGTAAGAAAAATATAGGAATTATTTTCTGAAAGTTCTATAAAAAAGCTGGTTTCTTTGTTGAAGAGTAGTATAATAAAGATAAATTTTTGGACAAGAAGGTGATAGAGATGCATCAGCCGAAGAAGAATCCGTTATATAAGAGTTTCGGATATGCGTTTGCAGGAATCCTTACAGGGATTCGGAAGGAACGGAATATGAAGATACATTGTCTTGCTGTGTTTTGTGTTGTCTGTGCAGGGCTGTTCTTTCGAATTACCGCCCTCGAATGGTGTATCTGTCTGACACTATTTGGATTGATTTTATCACTGGAACTTGTGAATACCGCGGTGGAAGCGGTAGTGGACCTTGTGACGGAGGAGAAGAAACCGCTTGCCAAGATTGCCAAAGATACGGCGGCAGGAGCCGTTCTGATTGCGGCAATTATGGCGGCAATCGCCGGATGCGTCATATTTATTCCAAAATTATTGGAGATACTATAAAAGATACGATAGGAAAGGAGAAGTTGTTATGGATGGATTAGGAGATAACCTGAAAAAATTACTATTGGCCGGAATCGGAGCAGTCGCAGTCACTGCAGAGAAGTCGAAGGATGTGCTGGAAGAACTGGTGGAGAAGGGCGAACTGACGGTAGAGCAGGGAAAGGCCTTGAATGAAGAACTGAAGCACAATATCAAGAAAACGGTGAAAGAAAATGTGAACGTTTCGGTAAAACCGTCTTCACCGGAAGAACTGGACGAGTTATTAGAGAAGATGACTCCGGAACAGATTCAGAGTCTGAAGACGCGGTTAGATGCTTTGCATGAAGAAAAAGAGGCTAATAAAACAGAAGCAGAAGAATAGGAATATGACGGATGAGCAGAGATGAAACACAGGAGTATCGGGAACGACTGAAGGAGATTACCGAGGTTCTGAGGAAACATAATATAAAAAGAGGCGTGTCTCCTGAGAAGCTTCGATTGATTTTGGAGGACTTAGGTCCTACATTTATTAAGTTTGGTCAGATTATGTCCATGCATTCAGACATTTTGCCGAAACGTTATTGTGACGAACTCATGCGTCTTCGTTCAGACGCGTCGCCAATGTCATTTGAAGAGGTGGAACGTGTTTTAAAAGAAGCTTACGGATGTCCTTGGAATAAGATTTTCAAAAGCATCGATACAAAACCGCTCGGCTCCGCGTCGATTGCACAAGTGCACAAGGCGGTTTTGAAAAATGGAGAACAGGTGGTCGTGAAAGTCCAAAGACCGGGGATTTATCAGATGATGGCGCGGGATATCCGACTGCTCCACCGGGCGGTACACCTTCTGCCGCCTGTCAGCCTAAAAGACCTGGTAGATTTGAATCTTGTGTTGGATGAATTCTGGAATGTGGCTGTGGAGGAGATGAACTTCCTGACAGAGGCATCGAACCTCGAGGAATTTGGAAGAAGGAATAAGGAAGTACTCTACGCGGGCGTTCCGAAGATGTATCATGAATACACGAATCATTTCGTACTGGTAATGGAATATATCGACGGATATAGTATTGACGATAAGGAGGCGCTCCTGCAAAATGGCTATGACTTGGAAGAGATAGGGACGAAGCTTATCGACCATTATATCAAACAGGTTATGGATGACGGATTCTTCCATGCGGACCCGCATCCGGGAAACGTGAAGATACGGGACGGGAAGATTATCTGGATTGATATGGGAATGATGGGACGTCTGACGGAACGTGACAGAGAGCTGATTGGCAAAGCAGTACAGGGAATTGCGGTCAATGATGTGGGAATGATAGAAGATGCGGTACTGGCGTTAGGGGAATTTAAAGAAGCGCCAGACCAGAGCGTGCTTTACGAAGGAATCCAGGCGCTTTTGTCCAGGTACGGGACTACGGAGATTGGGAATATCGACATTGCAGAAGTATTTATGAGTCTGATGGAAGTGATGAAAGAGAACAAAATCCGTATGCCGCATGGCCTGACGATGCTTGCAAGAGGACTGACACATATGGAAGGCGTTCTTGCGGACATTGCTCCTGACTTGAATATGGTGGAGATTGCATCCAGACATATTGCCGGGAAAATTTTAACGGAGAGGAATTGGAAGCAGGAACTTCGAAACGGTGGAAAGACGCTTTATAAGTCTTTCTACAAGGCTATCAATATTCCGTCGTTGATATCGGATATTTTGCAAGGGCATTTGAAAGGGCAGACGAAGATTCATCTTGACCTTCATGCATCGATAGAATTGGAGCGTCTGTTGAGAAGGCTCGTGAGAAATGTTGTGATGGGTCTGTGGGTGATGGCGCTATTGATTAGTTCCAGCATTATCTGCACGACGGATATGAAGCCGAAGATATGGGGAATTCCGGCTCTTGGGGCGTTCGGATATCTGATAGCATTTGCGATTGTCATGTATGTATTTTTGAAACATATTTTTTCCAGAAAGTAAGGAATCGGAAGGGAGGTTTTATCTTTGAATGATAAAGTCAGAAGTCTGCTTATGATGATGGTAGGCGCCTATATTGCGTTTCTCGGAGGAGACTTGGTCTACGGGGTGCTAAAAGGAACTTCGGAGAAACCGGTATTGTTTGCAGTAATCGGTACGGTATTTGTTATACTCGGCATCCTGGTTGTACTGTATAACATGAAGCGGACAAAAGAAATCGAGCGCCGTCTCGCAGAAGAAGAGGAAGAAGAGTAGAAAACGGCGTGAAAACAGTGGAAAACAGAAGAAAGATTGAGAAAAAGCGGTTGGCAGAATTTACAAAGTTTCAACCGTTTTTTTGTTGGAATTTTTAGGCATATTTATTAGGCTATAGCAAAAATATACAAAAAATAAAACCGAGAAATAAAAAACATGAGTTTTTAAAAGGGAGAAATACAAACTTGTACATATTGGTACTGTACAAGTTCAGAAAAACAATACAATCACAAGATAAGAGGCAAAAAAATAGGTGTTGTTTTTCGAAAAAATCAGAGTTAATATGTATATAACGAATCGAGATGAAAGGTAGAAAGTGTACAAAATGCACAAAACTGATAAAAATTAAAAACCTTTCAATCAAAGTACAAACTTGCCGGCATAAAAGTTGTACTGCATCAGTAAATAGTGGAGTAGGAGGATGTTACAACAATGAAAAAGAAAGTATTAGCTGTACTTCTCGCAGCAACCATGGTATTTTCATTTGCAGCATGCGGAAGTAAAAAAGATGATGGAAAGAAAGCAACAGCAGGAACAGTAAAGACAGAGGAGAAAGCCGAATCGAACGGAATGACAATCGGCGTATGTATGCCTACACAGTCTTCAGAACGTTGGATTAACGATGGAAACAATATGCAGGCGCTTCTGGAATCAAAAGGATATGAAGTAAAGAAACAGTTTGCAGAGGATGACCCGGCTGAGCAGGTAAAACAGATTGAAAACATGATTGCACAGCAGGTAGATGCGCTTGTTATCGCAGCGGTAGACGGTAACTCACTCGCAGCCGTATGCGACCAGGCAAAACAGAATGATATCCCGGTTATCGCTTATGACCGTCTCATTACAGACACAGATGCTATCAGCTACTATGCAACATTTGATAACAAAGGTGTAGGAACAAAGATTGGTGAATACATCAAAGAGAAAAAAGAACTGGATAAAGCAAGAGAAGCAAAAGAATCTTACACAATCGAGTTCTTCAACGGTTCACCGGATGACAATAATGCAAAAATGTTACAGGAAGGTATTATGGAAGTCCTTCAGCCATACTTAGACGACGGTACATTGGTATGTAAGACAGGAAGAACATCTTTTGAAGATACATGTATTTTGAGATGGTCTCAGGAGACAGCTCAGCAGTGGTGTGAAAACTACTTATCATCTGAATATGCAGACGACAAGCTTGACATCGCATGCTCCGCATTTGACGGATTCTCTTATGGTATCAAAGCAGCATTGACAGGAGCTGGTTATACAGAAGAGGACTGGCCGTTAATTACAGGACAGGATGCAGAACTTATGGCAGTGAAAAATATTATCTCCGGAACACAGACAATGTCTATTTCCAAAGATACACGTAAACTTGCAGAAGTAGCTTCCACAATGGTTGACGCAGTTTGCCAGGGCAAAGAGCCGGAAGTAAATGATACAGAGACATATAACAACGGCAAAATTGTAGTTCCAACATATCAGTGCGAGCCTGTTCCGGTTGATAAAGATAATTACAAGGAAGTGTTAGTTGACACAGAATACTACACAGAAGACCAGTTAAAATAGGGAACATAAGAATGAAAGAGGCGGCGGGTTTCGCCGCCTTATTTATAGAAAAGGAGAGAGAGCAGATGTCAGATATTATTCTGGAGATGAATCATATTACAAAAGAATTCTCCGGTGTGAAGGCGCTGGATGATGTGAATCTGAAAGTGAAACGTGGCGAGATTCATGCTCTTTGCGGAGAAAACGGTGCAGGAAAGTCGACATTGATGAACGTTCTTTCCGGTGTGTATCCGTACGGAACATATAAAGGCGATATCGTGTACAATGGCGAAACCTGCCAGTTTCATAAAATCAAAGACAGTGAATCAAAAGGAATTGTTATCATTCATCAGGAATTGGCATTAAGCCCATATTTGTCCATTGCAGAGAATGTGTTCATGAGCAATGAGCAGACGAAGATGAAAGGGGTTATCGATTGGAAGACAACCCGTCTGAAATCAAGGGAAATGCTTTCAAAAGTAGGACTTGAGAATGAAAACGTAGACGCTCCGATTAATTCGCTTGGAGTAGGAAAGCAGCAGCTCGTAGAAATTGCAAAGGCGCTTGGCAAGAAAGTAGACTTGTTAATTCTGGACGAGCCGACGGCAGCATTAAATGATGAAGAAAGCGCGCAGCTTCTGGAAATCATGTTGAACTTAAAGAAACAGGGCGTCACATGTATTATTATTTCGCACAAACTGAACGAGATTAGTTATGTGGCGGATTCTATCACAATTATCCGAGATGGAAAGACGATTGAAACGTTACAAAAGGGCGTGGATGAGTTTTCAGAAGAGCGGATTATCAAAGGCATGGTAGGACGTGAGCTTACAAACCGTTATCCGGAACGAACAGACTGTCCGATTGGAGACGTCATTTTTGAGGTGAAGGACTGGAACGTATACCATCCGGAAGACGCACACCGGCATGTGATTCAGAACTTAAATATGAAGGTGCGCGCAGGGGAAGTCGTAGGACTTGCAGGCCTGATGGGAGCCGGACGTACGGAATTTGCCATGAGTATGTTCGGACACTCTTACGGTCAGAAGATTAGCGGAAAAGTATTCATGCATGGAAAAGAAGTAAGTACGAAAACAGTGCGGGATGCGATTAAAAATAAAATTGCCTATACTTCGGAAGACAGAAAGACCTATGGTCTTGTGTTAATCGAAGACATTAAAGAGAATATGACAATGGCGGCGATGCGGGAGTACTATTCCAAAAACGGTATTGTAAATAAGAATAAAGAAATTCTGGATGCAGAAGAATACAGAAAGAGAATTAATGTAAAGACAAATTCCATTCATCAGGAAGTAGGTTCTCTGTCTGGTGGTAACCAGCAGAAAGTCGTTTTAGCAAAATGGATGATGACGCTTCCGGATGTGTTAATCCTGGATGAGCCGACCCGAGGAATCGATGTCGGAGCAAAATATGAAATCTATTGTGTAATCAATGAGTTGGCGAAGGCAGGAAAGGCAGTCGTTGTAATCTCTTCCGAAATGCCGGAAATTATCGGTACATGCGACAGAGTCTATGTGCTGAATGAAGGCCATATTGCCGGAGAACTGAATCGAGAAGAATTATCTCAGGAGAAAATTATGCAATGTATCATGAAGGATAATAATGGGAAAGGGGAATAAACAATGGAAAAGAAGAAAACGGTAAATATAGACTTGAAGCAGTATATGATGTTGATTGCTCTTGTTGTTATTTTTGCTTTATTTTATGTACTATCAGACGGGAAAAATGCCAGCCCGACGAATATCAATAACTTAATTATGCAGAACGGGTATGTCGTTATCCTTGCAACAGGTATGCTCCTCTGTGTACTGACAGGTAACGTTGACCTTGGCGTAGGTTCTGTCGTTGCTTTATCAGGTGCAACAGCGGGTATCATTATGATTGATTATCAGATGTCTCCTGTGATTGCTGTTCTGGCAGCTTTGGCAGTCGGCTTGATTGCAGGTGTATTCGCAGGATTCTTCATTGCCTTCTTAAATATTCCGCCATTTGTCGTAACGCTTGCTACGATGTTGATGGGACGTGGACTTACGTATACTATCCTGGATGCGCAGACAAAAGGCCCTTTTGAAGATACATATTCAAAAATCGGAGGAGGATTCCTCCCAACAGTGCAGATTGATTTTGCAGGGGGAAAACTAGACCTTGTATGTATTGCAGTCGCAGTCGTTGTAACTATCCTTTTGATTTTATCGGAATTGAAAACAATCAAAACAAACAATAAATACGGATTCCCAAATATCACAACATGGCAGCTTGTTGAAAAAGATGCGATTATCATTGCTCTTGTGTGGTTCTTCTTCTACAAACTTGCATGTCATCATGGAATCCCGGTACAGCTCGTTATCATGGCTGTCATTGTTGGTATCTATCACTTTATTACAAGCAAGACCGTTGCAGGACGTCAGGTATATGCGCTTGGTGGAAATGCGAAGGCAGCGCGTCTGTCCGGTATCAACACAAAGAAAGTGTTCTTCTGGGTATACACAAATATGGGTGTTCTTGCCGCTGTAGCAGGTATCGTATTATCTGCCCGTAACGCTTCAGCGACACCAAAAGCAGGCGACGGTTACGAGCTTGACGCGATTGGTTCATGTTACATTGGCGGTGCAGCCGCAGCCGGTGGCGTAGGTACAATTATCGGAGCGGTTGTCGGAGCTTTCGTTATGGGTATCTTAAATAATGGTATGTCACTTGTTGGTATGTCAACAGACTTCCAGAAAGTAGTCAAAGGTATTGTACTGTTAGGAGCCGTTACATTTGACGTACTTTCAAGCAGAAAGAAAAACTAGTCTGAAGTAGGGACGGAGGCATTTGATGGAAAAGAATATACTCAAATATCAGAAAATTGTGGATAGCATTTATTCCGACATCAAAGGCCGGAAATTAAAAGACGGCGATAAACTGGATTCCGAACATGAGATTGGCGAAAAATTCAGTGTCAGCAGACAGACCGTACGTCATGCATTGGCGGTATTAGAAAAGGACGGCATTCTGGATAAACGTCAGGGAAGCGGGAACTATGTGGTAGTGCCGAAAGAAATGAAACTTCTGAATACGGGAACTTCTAAGACCATCACGATTGTGAGTACATATTTGAACAATTATATTTTTCCGCGGATTATCTCGGAGATAGAAAGCGTACTTGGAAAAAACGGCTATGCGCTTCGGATTGTATTTACTCACAATCGGTCAGATGGGGAACGCGCCATTTTGGAAAGGCTTCTCAAGGAAGAAGACATGGCGGGCATTATCATTGAGCCGACGAAGAGCGCGATTCCGAATCTGAATCAGGACTTGTATGAGAAGCTTTTGAAAAAAAATATTCCAATGCTGTTTTTTCATAGTTACTATGAAAACCTTCCGATTCCACACGTATCGATGAATGATGTCAAAGCAGGAAAGATAGCCACAGACTATCTGCTTGAGCGGGGACATAAGAATATCGCAGGCATCTTTAAAATGGATGACGGACAGGGCCCGCGCCGTTATCGAGGATATGCGGAGGCGCTTCTGAAACATAAGATTCATTTACGGGATGAGCAGGTCGTATGGATAGACAGCGAGGAACAAAAAAACTTACCTCTGAGTGCAGAACGGATTATGGACAGGTTAAGGGGATGTTCTGCCTGCGTCTGCTATAATGATGAGGTCGCATATAGTCTGATTCAGCTTCTGATGGAGCGTGGGATTCGGGTGCCGGAGGATATGTCGGTGATTAGCATTGACAATTCGGATTTATGCGTGCTTTCTCCGGTTCAGCTCACTTCGGTAAAACACCCGATGGAGCAGCTTGGACAGAAGGTTGCAGAGCAGTTTTTACAGATGCTCGATACTTCGAATCCGGATGTAACGTATGAATTTCAACCGGAGATAGTGGTTCGTGATTCTGTATGCCGTCATGACTCATGAGTAAATCTTTATGAAAATTGAAGAATGTTTTCCTTCTTGAAAACGCCTCTTTGATATGCTAGACTATAGGCTGATATAGTATCAGAACTATAAATGATGTGACCCGGAGGGGTGAAATGAGAAAAGGAATACGTTGGATTGCGTCTGTCCTTGCAGGCGCAATTTTTATGTCAAATTTTGGGATAGCCACATATGCGGCGGAGCCGGTAACGTATTTGGCGGAAGATGGAATTGAAAAACAGAAACAAGATGGAACCGAGAAGACGGAAGAAGAGCTGAAGGCGGAGATTCTCGAGAAAGCAAGAGAACTTCCGATTGAGACGAATCAAGTGAAGGGATGGCCGAAAGGACCGGAAATCTGCGGGGAAGCCGGTGTTGTCATGGATATGGAAAACGGGGCAATCCTATATGGGAAATCCATGGATAAGAAATATTATCCGGCGAGTATCACGAAGATTATGACGGCGCTTCTTGCGCTGGAGAATAGCCAGATGACGGATACAGTTACGTTTTCGGAGGAAAGTCTTGAGTGTCAGCACGACGGATATGCACATATCGCCATGAAGAGTGGAGAACAGATTACGATGCAGGATGCCCTGTATGCGATGATGCTTGCCTCTGCAAATGAGGTGGCGTATGCGATTGGAGAGACCGTCGGAGGAACTTACGAGAATTTCGTGGATATGATGAACGAACGGGCGAAGGAGCTTGGATGCGAGAATACAAATTTTGTAAATACAAATGGTATTTTTGACGAGAATCATTATGTTTCCGCGAAAGATATGGCATTGATAGCGAAGGAAGCATTTTCGAATGAGGAACTTCTGAAGATTATGCAGACTTTAGAATACACGATTCAGCCAACCAATATGGAAAGTGAAACGAGAACATTCCAGCAAAAACATAAGATGCTGCTTCAAGGAAAGTATTATGATTCCCGATGTATCGGAGGAAAGACCGGGTATACGGACTTATCTTATAATACATTGGTGACCGCTCTGGAGGAAGACGGAAGGCGAATCGTGGTGGTTATTCTTGGCTCACGAGACGAGACGTATGAGAATACAAAGGCATTGGCAGACTATGCGTTTCAGAAATTCCGGCAGATTCCGATTGCGGAGCATGAGACTTCAAAGAGAATTAGTAATATTCCGGAAGATGCAACGGTGACAATTCCAAAAGATGTGGAATTTGATGATTTGAAATATCGGACGAAAACAGACGGAGAGCTCCGCTATTTTTATAAAGACGAGTTGGTTGGAATGACAACCGCAACGATTCAGACGGAACAGAAGATTGAAAAGACGGAGAAGAAAAAAGAACAGAAAGAAGAAAAGGAAGAAAGTAAGAAAAACCTGTGGATAACCATAGGCATCGTGGCGGCGATTCTGATTCTGCTTGCGATTTTCCTGGAGATTCTTGTCATTCGAAGACGAAAAGCGAAGATTCGACGCAGGAAAGAACAGCAGAGAAGGCGGCAGAGGATGGAAGAGAGAAAATGGCGGGAATAGTTCGCCGGACAATGGAATAGAAGTGTGAAAAGGAGTACCTTACAATAACGACACAATCGTTTGATGAAGGTACTCCTTTTTGGCTAAAGTTAAGATTCGCTCTCAGTATTTGAAACAAAGCTGTGTTCTACGGTAATGACAAATTCATAGCGGGCGTCGTGCTCTTTTAATCTCTTACAAAGCGTGTCTTTTACCGCTGTCTGTTGTTCTGCATTGTAATCACGAGGGACAACGAGGTCGAAAATCAAGTTGATTTGTTTCTTGCCAACGACAACCCGGAAGTCATGAATGCTGCAGGAACTGTCAATTTCTGCAATTAGTGTATGCGCCAGATTTCGGATATTCACGACATGCTCATCCTCGACTTCAATCGGGTCCATATGTACGACAAGAAAGATTCCGAGATTTTCCATCGCATCCCGTTCAATTTTATCGATAACTTCATGTGATTCTTCAATATTGGATGTGTTCGGAACCTCGGCATGAATAGATGCCATGCTTCGGTTTGGGCCGTAATTGTGGACGATTAAATCGTGGGAACCGACTACGCCGTCATAGCTTTCTACAAACTGTTTGATTTTTAAATATTCTTCCGGGTCTGTCGCTTCGCCAAGAAGCGGTTCCAACGTATCTTTGGCAATACCGACACCCGCCCACATGACGACGAGCGCGACGCCGATGCCGACGATTCCATCAATATTAATTCCTGTAAACCGGAAGAACAATAAGGATAGAATGGTTGCGGATGTTGTCAGCACATCTCCCATCGAATCGGTAAACACAGCCATCATAACTTTGGAATCAATCTTTCTTCCTAATTTTCTGTTAAACAGTCCGAGCCATAGCTTGACTCCGATAGAAAGGATGAGAATCAAGACGGAAACCATCTGGAAATTCAGAACTTCCGGTGATTGAATCTTGCCGATTGAATCTTTCAAAAATGTAAATCCGACTTCTAATACGAGAAAAGATACGACAAGCGCGGAAATATATTCCATACGACCATGTCCGAAAGGATGTTTTTCGTCTGCCGGTTTACTCGCAATCTTGACTCCGACGAAGCTAATCATAGAGGAGCCTGCATCTGATAAGTTATTAAAAGCGTCTGCCATAACGGAGACACTGTGTACCAGAAGACCGACTGCAAACTTCACAATAAATAAAAATACATTACAAAAGATGCCTACAATACTCGCAAGAACACCATATGCGGTGCGGACAGACACCTTCTCGGTATGTTCATAATCTTTGATAAAATGTCTTACTAAAAATTCTGTCATAATATTTCCTTTCTGCTATTTGTGTTTCATATTGTTGCGATATTCCAATGCGGTGCTTCCTGTGTACTTTCGGAATTGCTTTGCAAAGTAAGCCGCGTCGGAATAGCCTACGTTTTGTCCAATCATATTTGCGTGAAGAGTGGTTTCTCTTAATAATTTTTTCGCTTCTTCCATTCGGATTTGTGAAAGAAGCTGAAGAGGAGTCAGCCCGTATTTTTTCTTGACACATCTTGAAATATATGCGGGGTGAAAAGAAAATTGCTGTGAAAGCTCCGTAAGACTAAATGGTTTCTGATAGTTTAAAAGCAGATAGTCATATATCTCCTCCGCCAGGCTTTTTTCATTTTGAGGGCTGTTGCAGCCGGAGATAATGGCGAGTATATTCATGAATAAAATCTGATACTCTATCTGCGAAGCAACCGAAGGAAAGAACAACTTCTGTTGGTTATAACGGTCGATTTTCACCAACGAGATTTGTTCCATGCAGGAGTCCAGCTTTTCCTTGCCATTTTTCGGAATTTCCCCAAATTGAGGAATGGAGATGGTAAACGGTTCTTTCTGATAATATTTGTTTTTGTTCATTTTTTTTGTCAGGCTGATTGATGGAGCCTCGGATAAAGAAAACACGCCTTCTGTGGAAAAGTGAATCCATGAAAATACGGTATCTTCTTCACAATGACGATATCCCATATGAATATGTTCGGGCAGAAGAATCAGAAAATTACCCTCGTGAACAGCAAATTGTCTCGTATCCTCTTCCATATAAAGGGTTCCTTTTTTGACATAAATTAAATCAAACGTATTATGGATGGAACGACGTTCGTGTCTATCGCCTTTTCGAAAAATAGAAACACCACCGACAATCAAATGCGGCATGGGCGGACACGTAAAATTGATATACATAATGACGGCAAATCCTTTCTAATAGAAACTTAAAATTGGATAATATGATGATATTCATTGTATGATATTACTATAATTTCCAAAAATATACAAGATTATATTAATTTTATTATATAAATATGGTTCGAAATATTATATAAAATGTGGGTATTTTCCATTTTATCGTTGAAAATGTCATATTATAATGCAGTTAAGAAAATCCGGATGATAAAATGTTAGGAGGAACGAAGAATGAAGGCAACAGAGATTATCGCAAAAGATTTAGAAGAGATTTATATTGGAAATCTGAATACAGTCGAGGCGGATTTACAGCTTCCGGAAAAAGGAAGAAATGGTTCTACATTTACATGGGAATCAAAAGAAATCTTATTTATCAGCCATGAAGGAAAGGTAACAAGACCTTCACATGGGGTTGGAAATCGAAAAGTAGTTTTAGAGGTGTGTGCAGAATATGAAGGTGAGAAAGCCACAAAAAGTTTTGAAGTAACGGTTCTTGAAGAGCCAAGAAAAATCAAGATTGTTGAAGTGGAAGATGTGAAGGTTGAAGCTGCTTTTGGAGAACGGGCAGAACTTCCACCGGTTGTTATCGTAACGGAGGAGACGGGAGATTTTATTACGCTTCCGGTTGTATGGGAAGATTATGAACCTTGTAGTGAGGAGAAAACAATCATTGTAAATGGAGAAATCGAAGGAGAGGAAATGCAGGCGAAGGCTTCGATTTCCTACCGTTTGGAATGTACAGAGAAGGAGAAAGAATATCGGACGGATATAGTGGAATCTTTTGCACCCGGAACAGTCCGTCTTTTGAAAGGAACGGTCTTTGCTGAGGCGCAGGAACGGATGTTTTCATTTATCAGAAGCGTGGATGCAGATGAACTCTTATACAATTTCCGGATTGCGGCCGGTCTTGATACAAAAGGGGCAGAGCCAATGACAGGGTGGGATGCGCCGGATTGCAAGTTGAAAGGCCATACGACAGGCCATTATTTATCTGGAATTGCACTTGCGTATTCAGTGACCGGAGAAGAGGAGTTGAAAGAAAAATTAGATTATCTCGTGGAAGAACTGGCGAAGTGTCAGCAGGGGCTGGAAGAGAAAGGATGGCATAAAGGCTTCCTCAGCGCATATGGCGAGGAACAGTTTGACCTTCTGGAAGAATACACAAAATATCCTACTATTTGGGCGCCGTATTATACGTTAGATAAGATATTATCCGGATTATATGACTGCTATATGCTTGCCGGAAATGAAACGGCGCTTACGATTCTGAAAGGAGCCGGACAATGGGTATATGACAGACTTTCCCGTCTTACGAGAGAACAAAGGGATAAGATGTGGTCGATGTACATTGCGGGAGAGTTTGGCGGGATGATAGGGATTCTTGTGAAACTATATCGTGCGACAGGGGAAAAAATCTATGCACAGGCGGCAGAATATTTTCAGAATGAGAAGCTGTTCTATCCGATGGCTGAGAACAAAGACACCCTAAAAGATATGCATGCCAACCAACATATTCCTCAGATTATCGGAGCGCTTGAAATGTTCAAAGCAACAGGGGAGAAGAGAGATTTTCTGATTGCGGATTCATTCTGGCATATGGTAAGCGGACATCATACATATACAATTGGCGGTACAGGAGAGACGGAAATGTTCCATGCACCGGACCATCTTGTGGATTTTATTTCCGATAAAACAGCAGAAAGTTGTGCGACTTATAATATGCTGCGGCTTACGTCGGGATTGTTCCGGTTGAATCCGAAGGCATCCATGATGGATTATTATGAAATCGGACTTTACAATCATCTGATGGCTTCAGCAAGCCATACATGTGATGGAGGAACGACATATTTTATGCCATTACGTCCGGGAAGCCAGAAGATATTCGATACAGATGAAAACACATGTTGCCATGGAACCGGATTGGAAAGCCGTTTCCGTTATATGGAAGATATTTATATGAAGAATGATAACTGTGTGTATGTAAATCTTTATATTCCATCCCAGGTAAGTATACAGGATTTCTTTATGAAACAGGAAATTACTGTGGATGGTGTACACAAGTTTGCGATTGAGACATGTGGAGAACAAGAGATTGCCTTTCGTGTTCCGGCGTGGAGCAAAGAATGTGTCGTTGTGGTAAATGGTGAAAGGTTTACAAAGAGAAATTCCGATGGCTATATTCATGTGAAACGGGAATGGAAGGTGGAGGACGAAGTTGTGATAGAGTTGTCTTATGAATTTCGATTCGCAGTTTCAAATGATGACGAACGGTATGTAAGCGTGGTGTATGGTCCGTATATTTTGGCAGAGTTATCCGAAGAAGAAACTTATAGAAAGGCTCCGGATTTATCGCGCATGGAACGAGTGATGGATGGAAATCATCTGCGATTTATGGAAGGAAATAGGATATTTGTTCCAATGGCAGATATAGCAGAGGAAAAATACCATGCATATTTTTTGAGAACCTAGGATATTTTATTTGAAGAAGGCAAAAATACGAAAAAGAATGAAACTCCTCTTGACTCTTTATATGTTTCGTTATTATAATAAAGCATATATGGGAAAAACAATGACGAAGACAGTAGAATTTTTCCGAAAGGTATAGCGAGCCGGGGATGGTGGAAGACCGGTACGAGTAAGAATTATTTGAATATCACTTCTGAGTTGCAGATGCTGAAAGTTGGAAAGACGATTAAGCAATGCCGGTTTTCTACCGTTAAAAAGAACGCATATGATAGTATGATGTAACAGGTGGTATAACGATAGCTCTAGCCCTCGTCCTTTTACAGGACGGGGGCTTTTTGCGCGAAGACAAAGATTGACTGCGGATAGAAGAAAGTATGTAATGAGCATGCTTGCATAAGTGTAATTACATACTTTCTTCTATCCATAGGCTGGCTGGCCGCGACCGAGCAGCTACGCTGCGAGGTGCAGTCAGTCTTTAGCAAAATCTTCTTATATATGAAGGGGACAGGGCTATTTGCAAAAAGGGACACACTAAAATTCAATTCGGGACGTAGTAAAGTGTAAAAAGTGTACGTCCCCAAGAGAGGAGAATAAAGCAATGTATCAGAAAGTTTCTACAGATTTGAAATTTGTGGACCGCGAGAAGAAGATTGAGAAGTTCTGGGAAGAGAACAATATTTTTGAGAAGAGTATGGAGAACCGCAAAGAGGGTGAGACTTACACATTCTATGACGGACCTCCGACAGCCAATGGAAAGCCGCATATCGGACACGTATTGACTCGTGTTATCAAGGATATGATTCCAAGATACCGTACAATGAAAGGGTACATGGTACCGAGAAAGGCCGGATGGGATACACATGGTCTTCCGGTAGAGCTTGAAGTGGAGAAGCTTCTTGGCTTAGATGGCAAAGAGCAGATTGAAGAATACGGTTTAGAGCCGTTCATCAACAAATGTAAAGAAAGTGTCTGGAAGTACAAAGGTATGTGGGAGGATTTCTCCGGTACTGTTGGTTTCTGGGCCGATATGGAGCATCCATATGTCACATATGACAATAACTTCATCGAGTCCGAGTGGTGGGCGCTGAAGAAAATCTGGGACAAAGGACTCCTTTACAAAGGATTCAAGATTGTTCCTTACTGCCCACGTTGCGGAACTCCGCTTTCCGCGCAGGAAGTAGCACAGGGATACAAGGATGTCAAAGAGCGTTCCGCAATCGTTCGTTTCAAAGTAAAAGATGAAGACGCGTATATCCTTGCTTGGACAACAACACCTTGGACACTTCCATCTAACATCGCACTCTGTGTAAATCCGGAAGAGGACTACGCGAAGGTAAAAGCGGCAGACGGTTATGTATATTACATGGCTTGCGCGCTTCTTGACACAGTACTCGGAAAGCTTGCGACAAAGACAGAGGATGGAGAAGAGACTCCGGCTTACGAGATTTTAGAGACATATAAAGGAACGGATTTAGAGTATAAAGAATACGAGCCGTTGTATCAGTGTGCGGCAGATTGCGCAGAAAAGCAGAACAAAAAGGCATTCTATGTGACATGCGACACATATGTAACATTGACAGACGGTACAGGTGTTGTTCATATCGCTCCTGCATTTGGTGAAGACGATGCGAAGGTAGGAAGAAAATATGATATGCCATTCGTACAGCTTGTCGATGAAAAAGGTGAGATGGGAGAGACAACTCCGTTTGCCGGATTATTTGTGAAAAAAGCTGACCCGGAAGTGTTAAAAGACTTGGAAGAAAGACAGCTTCTTTTTGAGGCTCCAAACTTTGAGCATAGCTATCCGCACTGCTGGAGATGTGATACGCCGCTCATCTACTATGCGCGCGAATCATGGTTCATCAAGATGACAGAAGTGAAGGACGACTTGATTCGCAACAACAATACAATCAACTGGATTCCGGAAAGTATCGGAAAAGGACGTTTCGGCGACTGGCTTGAGAACGTACAGGACTGGGGTATCAGCCGTAACCGTTACTGGGGAACTCCGTTAAATATCTGGGAGTGTGAATGCGGACACCAGCATTCTATCGGAAGCATTGCAGAGTTAAAAGAAATGTCCGATAACTGTCCGGATGATATCGAGCTTCACCGCCCATACATCGATGAAGTGACGATTCGTTGTCCGAAGTGTGGAAAACCGATGCATCGTGTACCGGAAGTAATCGACTGCTGGTTCGACAGCGGTTCCATGCCGTTCGCACAGCATCACTACCCATTCGAGAACAAAGACTTATTCGAGCAGCAGTTCCCGGCAGATTTCATTTCCGAGGCTGTTGACCAGACAAGAGGATGGTTCTACTCTTTACTTGCTATTTCTACGCTCGTATTTAACGAGGCTCCGTACAAGAACGTTATCGTTCTCGGACATGTGCAGGATGAGAAGGGACAGAAGATGAGTAAGTCCAAAGGAAATGCGGTAGACCCATTTGAAGCATTGGAACAGTACGGAGCAGATGCAATCCGCTGGTACTTCTATGTCAATAGTGCGCCATGGCTTCCGAACCGTTTCCATGGCAAGATTGTAACAGAAGGTCAGAGAAAATTCATGGGAACATTGTGGAATACGTATGCATTCTTCGTTCTCTATGCGAATATTGATGAGTTTGACGCAACAAAATATACATTAGAGTATGACAAACTTCCGGTTATGGATAAATGGTTGTTGTCTAAGCTGAATACATTGATTCAGACAGTCGATAATAACTTGGAGAACTACAGAATTCCGGAGACGGCAAGAGCGCTTCAGGATTTCGTAGATGATATGAGTAACTGGTATGTAAGAAGAAGCCGCGAGCGTTTCTGGGCAAAAGGAATGGAGCAGGATAAGATTAATGCGTACATGACGCTTTACACTGCCCTTGTAACAGTTGCGAAAGTAGCGGCTCCTATGATTCCGTTCATGACAGAAGACATTTACCAGAACCTTGTAAGAAGCATCGATAAGACGGCGCCGGAGAGTATCCACCTCTGTGACTTCCCTGTTGCAAATGAGGAGTGGATTGACGTAGAGTTGGAAGAGAACATGGACGAAGTCCTGAAGATTGTTGTGATGGGACGTGCCTGCCGTAACACAGCGAACATCAAGAACCGCCAGCCAATCGGAAAAATGTTCGTGAAAGCAGAAAAAATCCTTCCGGAATTCTATCAGGAAATCGTGGAAGAAGAGTTAAACGTAAAAGAAATGGAATTTACAGATGACGTTAGAGCATTTACTTCCTATACATTCAAACCGCAGCTTAAGACAGTCGGACCGAAATACGGAAAACTTCTCGGAGGAATTAAAGCACATCTTGCAGAGCTGGACGGAAATGCAGCTATGGATGAGTTGAATGCATCCGAAAGTCTGAAGTTTGAAGTAAACGGTCAGGAAGTAACATTGTTCCGCGAAGATTTACTCATTGATATGGCACAGACAGAAGGTTATGTATCCGAAGGAGACAACACGATGACAGTTGTGCTTGATACAAACCTGACAGAAGAACTTCTGGAAGAAGGTTTTGTTCGTGAAATCATCAGTAAGATTCAGACGATGCGTAAGGAAGCAGACTTTGAAGTGATGGATAAAATCAAAGTATACTACGACGGAACAGAGAAGGCAGAAGCTGTATTTGCAAAATACGCAAAAGAAATCGGAGAAGAAGTTCTCGCAACAGAAGTAGTAAAAGGAACACCGGCAGGCTATACAAAAGAATGGAACATCAACGGTGAACAAGTATCTATGGGCGTAGAGAAATAGGAGGGGCAGTGATGCGTACAACATTTGAAAAAGAGAAATTTCAGGAAGTTGTAAAAAATAATGTAAAAAGACTTTACAGAAAAACGATTGAAGAGGCGAATCAGCAGCAGTTGTTTCAGGCAGTTTCCTATGCGGTAAAGGATGAAATCATTGATAAATGGCTTGCGACACAGGAACAGTTTAAGAAAAATGACCCGAAAACGGTGTACTATATGTCTATGGAGTTCCTGATGGGGCGCGCTCTCGGCAATAACCTGATTAACATGACGGAATATAAGGAAGTAGCAGAGGCGCTGGACGAGATGGGAATCAACCTGAATGCCATCGAAGACCAGGAGCCGGATGCAGCTCTTGGAAACGGCGGACTTGGACGTCTCGCCGCATGTTTCCTTGATTCTCTTGCAACACTCGGATACGCAGCTTACGGCTGCGGTATCCGTTATAAATACGGAATGTTCAAGCAGAAGATTGAAAACGGCTATCAGATTGAGACTCCGGATGATTGGTTAAAAGACGGGAATCCATTCGAGGTTCGTCGTGATGAATACACGAAGGAAGTCAGATTCGGAGGAACTATCCGCATTCACTATAATGAAGAGACAAAGAGAAATGAATTTATTCAGGAGAATTTCGAGTCGGTTCGTGCAATCCCATACGATATGCCAATCGTAGGATATGGAAATAACGTGGTAAACACACTTCGTATCTGGGACGCGGAAGCGATTACGAATTTCCATCTGGATTCTTTTGACCGCGGAGAATATCAGAAAGCGGTCGAACAGGAGAACCTTGCGAAGACAATCGTAGAAGTATTGTATCCGAATGATAATCATTACGCAGGAAAAGAGCTTCGTCTGAAACAGCAGTATTTCTTTATCTCTGCAAGTTTGCAGGAAGCGATTGCAAAATATTTGAGAGAGCATGATGATATCCGTAAATTCCATGAAAAAGTAACGATTCAGATGAACGATACGCACCCGACAGTTTCTGTAGCAGAGCTTATGAGACTTTTGATGGATGAGCAAGGATTAGAATGGGATGAAGCATGGGAGATTACGACAAAGACATGTGCGTATACAAACCATACGATTATGGCAGAAGCTTTGGAGAAATGGCCGATTGATTTATTCCAGAGACTCCTTCCTCGTGTATACCAGATTATCGAAGAAATCAACCGTCGTTTCGTCGATGAGATTCGTGCAAAATACCCTGGCAACGAAGAGAAGGTTCGTAAGATGGCGATTCTCTATGATGGACAGGTGAAGATGGCTCATCTCGCGATTGTGGCAGGTTATTCCGTAAACGGTGTGGCAAGGCTTCACACAGAGATTTTGAAGCATGAAGAATTGAAAGATTTCTATGAAATGATGCCGGAGAAATTCAACAATAAGACAAACGGTATCACACAGAGACGTTTCTTATTACATGGAAATCCGCTTCTTGCAGATTGGGTAACAGCTCATATCGGAAAAGGATGGATTACAGATTTGTCTCAGATGGAGAAGTTAAAACCGCTTGCAGAAGACCCGAAAGCCCTGGAAGAGTTTATGAATATTAAATATAAGAATAAAGAAAGACTCGCAAAATATATTCTTGAGCATAACGGTGTGGAAGTGGACCCGCGCTCCATTTTCGACGTGCAGGTAAAACGTCTTCATGAGTACAAACGTCAGTTATTGAACATTCTGCATGTGATGTATCTGTATAATAAAATCAAAGAGCATCCAGAGTTATCTTTCTATCCGAGAACATTTATCTTTGGAGCGAAAGCGGCAGCGGGATATCGTCGTGCGAAACAGACGATTAAGTTAATCAATTCGGTAGCGGATGTGATTAACAATGACAGAAGCATCAACGGCAAACTGAAAGTCGTATTTATCGAGGATTACCGCGTATCCAATGCGGAACTGATTTTTGCGGGAGCAGACGTTTCCGAACAGATTTCTACAGCCTCCAAAGAAGCGTCCGGAACAGGTAACATGAAGTTCATGTTAAACGGTGCGCCGACACTTGGAACGATGGATGGAGCCAATGTGGAAATCGTGGAAGAAGTCGGAATCGAGAATGCGTTTATTTTCGGTTTGAGTTCTGACGAAGTTATCAATTTTGAAAATCATGGCGGATACAATCCGGTAGATATCTATAACAATGATTGGGAAATCCGACGCGTGGTAGACCAGCTTGTCGATGGAACATATTCTCATGGGGATAAAGAGATGTATCGGGATTTGTACAACTCACTCTTGAATACACACAGCAGCGACAGAGCCGACACATACTTTATTCTGAAAGATTTCAGAAGCTATGCGGAGGCACAGACAAGAGTAGAAGAGGCATACAGAGATAAAGAAAGATGGGCAAAAATGGCATTGCTTAATACTGCATCTTGTGGTAAATTTACATCAGATAGAACCATCCAGGAATATGTGGATGATATCTGGAAACTCGACAAGGTGACAGTAGACTTATAGGAGGTATGCTTATGATTTATGACAATTTTGTGATGGAAGAGGGCATAGATGGTTTTCATGGAGCGACAGAAGTGATGGGAGGCTATGGACATATGGGTGATAGTATTGCCGTAATTCTCGTATCCTTATATTTACTTCTTCTTGGAACGCTTTTTATCGGAATGATTGCGGATTATCTGCTTCGCGGATTTGGACTGTATAAGCTTGGAAAAGCGGAAGGAAAGAATAATTGCTGGCTGGCATTTATTCCGTTTGCAAGAGCTTACTTCCAGGGAGAGTTAAGCGGGGAGATTCGCTTTAAGAAGAAGTCTTTGAAGACGCCGGGACTTTGGCTTGTACTCATTCCGATTATCGGAGGCGTTCTGGCAGTTGTCGGATATTTTATGTTTACGATTGTGATGGTCATCGGTGCAATCAGTGCAAACAGCACATATAATCCAGCCGGCATGATATCCGGTTTGCTTGTATTTCTCGTCATTGCACTTGTTGTCATGATTCTGTATCAGGCAGTGATTCATGTGTTGTATGTACTTGTAAATCACCAGATTTATGAGAGATATACTTCCAAGAATATGGCGATTATACATGCGATTTTAGGAGTGTTACTTCCTCTTTATGAGCCAATCTGCCTGTTTGTGTTCGGAAGACGTGCGGAGCAGGAGTGTGAAGAGCAGCAGATTCCACCGAGTGATTTCCAACAAAGTTATGTTGAGATGCCGGTTTCCGAAGAACAGGCACATACAGAAGAAACAAATGAATAAGTTGTAGTCATAATGTGAAAGATTGCGGAATATCTTATATATAAGAGATATTTCGCAATTTTTTTTGATGATAGGAAATTCTTTCGGAATACTATTTCATAAACATACACTTCTTGTGTAATACAAGCCTGGGGGCAGAGAATCAGAGGAGGAATACTATGAACAGAAAATTTCAAAAAGTGGCGGCAGCAACCATATGTTTCCTATTGATTCCGTATATTTTCACCGTATTTATGAATGGAAATCATATGAAAAAGAATAGAAGTAATTCTTTTAAGCAAGTAAAAATAGAGTCTGGAAATTCATGGAAAAAGGTGTCATGGGAAGAGTATTTCGTCGGTATTCTGGCGAAAGAAATCGATGTGTTTTACGAGGACGAGGCATTGAAAGCTCAGGCAGTTCTAACCCGGACAAATCTCTATCGGGAGATAGAAGAAGATAAGGATGTGATTCTTCCGGGTGATTATATGACATATGGAGACATGGAGAAAACGTGGGGGAAGAAAAAGGCAAAACAAATCAGAAAACATTTACAGAAAGTTATGGAAGAGACGGAAAATAAAATTCTTCTTTATGAAGGGAAACCTGCAGTTGCTCCGTTTCACAGGTTGAGCAACGGGAGTACACGAGACGGTACAGAAGCTTTTGGAAATGATGGATATCCGTACTTAAAAAAGAAAGAGTGTCCGAAAGATGTGGAATCGAAATTACAATTGCAGACGTTGACGCTGACATATGAGGAAGCCAAGGAATATTGTCAGCCATTTTTGATGGCGGTAAAAAAAGAAGAAAGTGAACGGGAATTTACGGCAGAAGATTTTGAGGTTCTAAAGGTCGATTCCACCGGCTATGTCATGAAAATCCGAATTGGAGATACTGCATATTCCGGTGAAAAATTCCGCGATGCGTTAGCGCTTCCATCGGGCTGTTTTACATTGCAGGACCAGGAAGGAAACTTGAAGATTACGACAAAAGGAGTTGGACATGGAGTTGGAATGAGCCAGTATACGGCAAATGAACTGGCAAAAGAAGGGAAGAACTATGAAGAAATCTTGAACTATTTTTTTGAAGGAATCGAATGCAAACAGGTCGCTGAAATTTTATTAAATATCGAATAATGCCATCACTTTCTGGCAAAAATAAGGTCAGAGGTGATGAAAATGAAAAAAAATCTAGAACCTTCCAATAAAGGGAAGGGCATTGCTGCAGCCTTAGTCATCTGTTTCGTCGCGGCCATCGCTATGGTGGGAACATATACATTTAACCGATATAAAGACGGAACAAAACAAGAGCTTGCGCGGATTGAAGAAGAGAAAACAGAAGAAAAAGAGACGAAGAACACAAGCGTAAACCAGGACATGGTATCAAATACGCCGGAGACTCCGGTCAATGAAGAAGTTAACGTCATAGAGGAAGAAGTCGCAGCAGAAAAACCAATCCAAAATGATACGTCCGGTGGAACTGGAAAATTATCTTTTGCACCGCAGCTTAACTTCAATGAAGATAAACTCATTCTCTGGCCGGTAGATGGAGAAGTGCTTATGAGCTACAGCATGGATAAGACGGTATACTTTAAGACGCTGGACCAGTATAAATATAATCCGGCGCTGATTATCGGAGGTGCGGTAGGAGACCAGGTATTATCGGCAGCAAAAGGTGTCGTGAAATCGATTGATGTTACGGCGGAAACCGGCACGACAGTCACAGTAGACTTAGGAAATGGCTATGAAGCAATCTATGGACAACTGAAAGAAGTACCGGTAAAAGTTGGAGATTATGTAGAAACAAAGACAGTGTTAGGGTATCTAAGCGAACCAACGAAATATTATAGTGTAGAAGGGTGTAACCTGTATTTCCAGATGAAAAAAGACGGGGAACCGATAAATCCACTGGAATATCTCGGAGAATAATTTAATTGGGGACGTAGTATTTTGTCATTTTACTACGTCCCCAATTGAGTTTTGCCCTGTCCCTTTTTAAGTTTTACTCTGTCCCCTACGTATCTGTTATCCTAATAAATATACATACATTACTACAAAGTGACAGGCGCTTCCTGCCATTACGAAGAGATGGAAAATTTCGTGGCTTCCAAAATTCTGGTGTTTTGAATTGAAGATGTTTAGTTTCAATCCATAAATAATACCTCCGATGGTATAAATGATACCTCCGACTAAGAGCCAAATGAAAGCCGGTGTGGGAAGTTTCGCATAAATAGTTGGAAACGCAAGAATACAAGTCCAACCCATAGCAATATATAAGATGGAAGAAAACCATTTCGGGCAATAAATCCAGAAAGCTTTAATCAAGATACCGATGATGGCAATGCTCCACACGATAGCGAGGAGAGTATAACCAACGCGTCCTTTTAGAACGAGAAGACATACGGGTGTATAACTTCCTGCAATCATGACAGAAATCATCATATGGTCAAATTTTTTCAAACGCTTATTGATTTTCTCAGAAATATCAAGAGAGTGATAAATCGTACTTGCGCTGTAGAGTAAAATTAAGCTTCCGATATAAACGGCGAAAGAGATAAAATAGATTTTATCTGCTTTGTGTGCTGCCTTGATTAGAAGAGGAGCGGCCGCAATGACAGCGGCTACCGCTGCGATAAAGTGTGTAATGGCGCTTCCGGGGTCTTTTAATTTGAGAATTTTTGTTGACATGGAAATCCCTCCTGTTGATATAATATATTATAAGTAGTTTTCAAAACTATATTAAGTATATTCAAATACTACTACAATTATTCAAAAAAAGCAACCACATGATTGAAAATAGTTTTCTGATAGGATATCATAAAAACAAATAAAACGACGGAGAAGAGAAGAAATGAAAGTAGCAGTTATTCTTACAGGATTTTTGAAAGATTATGTAGAAGCGTTAAATATAGATTGTGAAATGTCTTTTTTTGTTTATAAAAATTTTGCCCATGCAGGGGAACTTTATATGGAATTGGAGAAAGACTATGATGGTTTCCTTGTAAGCGGGCCGGTTCCGCGAGCTGCCATATGTAGAAGGGCAGGTAAAGCAGTCAAGCCGGTTGTGTCTTTTGGAAGTAATGCATTGTGCTATTACGAAACGTTTTTCCAAGTCCAATATAAGGAAAAGGATTTTTATCTGGAAAGAGGATATTTTGATTTATTAGAGTGGGCTTCGAACGCGCAATCTATCTACCCGTATTTAGAACGGGGAGAGTTCAGCTCTTTATTGTATGATGTTTACCGGAATACAAATTCCTATACATTAGAACAATTGTGTGACATGGAAGAAAAAATAAAAAACAAGCATATTCGTCTTTGGAAAGAGAAGAGGATTCAATATTCGGTAACGCGATTTAGCAATATTATGCCAGACCTTTTGGAAAATGGAGTAAAAACGTATTTTGTTTATCCAAAACATGAGATTCTGCAAGAGTCATTGACAGTACTTTTACAGGATATTCATCTAAAAACAATGGTTCATACACAAAATAAGATGACTGCTTTGAATGAACGTTTTGTAGACCCTGGATTTCTTCCGGTGGAGAAGAAGAAGAGTTCTTTTGAAATTGTAGATGACTATGATATGAGGTGCAGACAAATAAGCAGGAAAACAGGCCTTGCACTTAATTATGTGCAGCGCTTGACAGGGGCTTTTGAACAATTGGATGAGGAACGTGTGACTTCTCAAACACTTTCCGAAGCGCTTCATATTACAACACGTAGCGCAAACCGTTTGTTGAGCAAATTGTCAGCAAGCGGAATAGTAGAAGAAATCGCACATCAACAGAATTTTACAAGGGGGCGTCCAGAGAAGATATATCGACTGAAATCTGATTAGAAAAGAAATGGGCTCAAAGGAGGAATATCACAAACCTTTGAGCCTATTTGTAAGTTATGATAATTTATGCTGTTCCAGCCATCTAATTGTACAGTATGCAAAAGCGGCAACCGCATTTTTCATACCGCTTTCATTGAATATTCTCATACTTGGAAGCTTAAATGAAGATTTTTGTTCTGCATTTTGTTTGAAGTATCCAGTATCACGTTTTTTCTTTAAGTCTTTTCTGATACAGAAAGTGGAAATTGGAATTCCGAAGAATTTCTGTACGGAAAGAACTAATACTGCAAAGGCTGCCAGTTCTGGACGTTTTGCGGCTTCCGCAGCTCCGGTTACAATGATTCCGGCAACTGTGGAGCCGGCAACAGGTGGCGCTGCTATCAGAGCATATTCCCGTCCAAATAGTAAAGAGCCGACTGTAAAGCAGATGAGTGCAATTGCTCCGATAGAGACTAAAGAAATTACAACGGTTTTCCATTCCCGAATCATATCTTCCAGGTTGATTAATGTTCCGATATTGGTAATCATGAATGCTGTACCGAAATTACTCATTACAGTAACAAGGCCGGATTGGGTTGTGATATCTTTCGGTAAAATCCCACTCCAAAATCCCGCAAGAAATAATACGCAGGCAAATAATAATGATGAAATTGCTCCTTTTGTTTTCTTAGATAAAATTTCTCCAATAGAATAGACGACCAGACAGCCTGTAATACAAGTCAAAGGGTTCCAAAAACTCATACTTTCGTTCCTCCTAACGTTTTTCATTTTACATATTTGTCTGACGTGTACACGTACGCATAACTTCATAAAAGTCGTTATGTCTTTAATTAAAGACGAATAAAAGACGTAATAATGAAATCATGTTTCTGGATAATCGATTATTTACTGTAAATATTGCATATAATACAAGTGTTAGTCAACGATAATTAGTAAATTTGTTTAAAATAAACAAATGAAAAAGAAATAATTGTATAAAATAGCGTCCTTAAATATGACTTTAAATAAAAGGAATAGTGTCTTTATTTAGATGAGCAAATTTGTTTCGAAGAAAGTATCAGATTTGACAAGTAAATTATTATTTGATATACTGAACGAGTTGACTTTGTATATACCCTTTACTTGGTGGCAGGTAGAGGGTATTTTTTGATGGAAAATGGGGATTTTTATATGGAAAATATGAATTTTGAGAATCTGGGACTATGCCCGGAAATAGTAAAAGCAGTAAAATACATGGGATTTGAAGAGCCGTCGCCAATTCAGGCAAAAGCGATTCCGGTGATGATGGAGGGCAAAGACTTAATAGGTCAGGCGCAGACCGGAACAGGGAAAACAGCGGCATTTGGGATTCCGTTGTTACAGAAAATCAATCCAAAGAATAAGAAACTACAAGGGATTGTGCTTTGTCCGACACGTGAGCTTGCGATTCAGGTGGCGGAGGAAATTCGTTCTCTTGCAAAATATATGCATGGAATTAAGGTACTTCCAATCTATGGCGGTCAGGAAATTGTAAAGCAGATTCGTTCTTTAAAGAGCGGAACACAGCTTATCATAGGAACACCTGGGCGTGTAATGGACCATATGAGAAGAAAAACGATTAAAATGGATGAGATTCATACCGTTGTTCTGGATGAGGCGGACGAGATGTTAAACATGGGCTTCCGGGAGGACATCGAAACGATTTTAGAGGGAGTTCCGGAGGAGAGACAGACGGTTTTATTCTCGGCAACCATGCCAAAGCCGATTCTTGAGATTACGAAGAAATATCAGAAGAACGCAGAAGTGATTAAAGTAACGAAGAAAGAATTGACGGTTCCGAATATCGAGCAGTTCTATTATGAAGTGAAACCAAAGAATAAAGAAGAAGTATTGAGTCGTCTTTTGGACATTTATACACCGAAGCTTTCGGTTGTATTCTGCAATACGAAGAAACAGGTAGACCTTCTGGTGAACGCGCTTCTTGGAAGGGGATACTTTGCCGCAGGACTGCATGGAGATATGAAACAGGAACAACGTGACCGGGTGATGCAGGGATTCCGAACCGGGAAAACGGAGATTCTTGTTGCGACAGATGTGGCTGCCCGCGGAATTGATGTGGATGAAGTGGAAGCGGTATTCAATTATGATTTGCCGCAGGACGATGAATATTATGTACACCGCATCGGAAGAACAGGTCGTGCGGGACGTATCGGGCGTTCATTTTCTTTCGTGTCCGGAAGAGAAGTGTACAAATTGAAAGAAATTCAGCGCTACTGTAAGACGAAGATTTATGCACAGAAAGTACCGTCTTTGAATGATGTTACGAATACGAAGATTGAAAATATACTGGATGAGGTGGAGCGTATCATAGAAAATGAAGAGCTGACACCGATGATTGAAGCGATTGAGAATAAGGTAAATCATTCGGACTATACGGCGATGGATTTTGCGGCGGCATTTCTACAGATGTGTGCAGGAAGAACGAAAGAAGAAAATGAAGATGAGTTTGACTTTGGAGATACCGGAGCCGAAGAGCCGGGCATGGTAAGGCTTTTTATCAATATCGGCAAGAAACAGAAAGCAAGACCGGGAGATATCGTAGGAGCTCTTGCAGGGGAGAGTGGTATGCCTGGTAAATTAATCGGAACGATTGACATGTTTGACAAGTATACTTTCGTAGAAGTTCCGAGAGAATATGCGAGAGATGTTCTGGAAGCTATGAAGCACGCCAAGATTAAAGGAAAATCAATTGCAATCGAACCTGCGAACCAAAAGTAAAAAAACTGGCATGGTCTAGAAGTGGAATATTGGCGGTTTTCATATAACCAGAGCAGTGTTATGATTGATCTAACGAAAATGCCTTATGAAGGTGTTAAGAAAGGATGAGATTCATGAGAAAAGAGAACATTACGCTGATAAAAGTAACAGAAACTGCCTTAATGGCTGCGCTTTGTTATGTGACATTTACATTTTTGCAGATAAAAATCCCACTTCCTGGCGGGGATGCAAGTTCGATTCATATTGGAAATGCAGTCTGTGTACTCGCGGCGTTGATGCTTGGCGGAGTCTATGGAGGACTGGCAGGAGCAATTGGAATGTCGATTGCGGATATTATGGACCCGATTTATATTACGGTAGCGCCGAAGACATTTGTCTTGAAGCTATGTATCGGATTGATTACCGGGTTGGTAGCTCATAGAATTGCGAAAATCAATGAGAGTACAGACCGAAAATATGTTTTAAAATGGAGTGTTATCGCCTCCATTGCCGGACTCGGGTTTAACGTGGCAGCAGACCCGGTTGTCGGATATTTCTATAAAATGTATATTCTTGGACAGCCGCAGACAGCAGCCGAAGTGCTTGCAAAATTAAGTGCGGTAACAACGCTTGTCAATGCGGTTGTATCCGTTGTACTTGTTGCATTTGTCTATAATGCGGCGAGACCTGTATTATTAAAAAGCGGAATGATTCCGCGAGCAAAGAAAGCAGCATAGAACGATACAAATCCCACACAAGAAGGAAGGAGCAGACCCTTTCGTTTGTGTGGGATTTTTCTATGAGAGTGATTATTTTGCGATTTTAAATTTTATTTCAAATGTGGCGCCTCCACCGGAAGTATCTTTGACGGTGAGGGGAGCCTTCATCCTATCTGCCAGCATTTTTGCGATGCTGAGTCCGAGACCGGCATGTTCTTTCTGATTGCGGGAGGAGTCAGCTCTGTAGAAGCGGTCAAAAATATAAGGTTTCTTATCATCCGGAATTCCGCCGCCATGGTCTGCGACGGCAAGTACAACAGACTGGGAGTCAAAAGATGCTGAAAGTGTAATATCCGGTACAGACTCGGAAGCGTCGCATCCATAGGCGATGGCATTATCCAAAAGAATCGCAAGAAGCTGATAAATCCAAGCGGAATTTCCCTGAATATTCGGAAGAAATTCATCCGGAAGCTTTAATTTTAGCGAAATATTTTTGGAGCTGCAAAGCACGTCATAGTTTTCCAATAGTTGCAATAACAGTAAATCCACTTCCACATCTTCTATGAGAAATGTGTCTGTTGTTTCATCTTCCGGGGAAGAGAGAAGAAGCAGATTCTTAATCAATGCTCCGGAGCGGATGCATTCCCGCTCTATAAGATTCGCCATTTCTCCGGCATGTTCGGGCATGGATTTGATGGCAGAAGCGCTTGTCTGTATGACTGCCAAAGGCGAACGGAGTTCGTGAGATGCCGCAGAAATAAAGTCTTTCTGCTTTTCATGATAGTTTTCCACAGGTTTGACTGCCTGTTTTACAAGCCGCCTGCTTGCGAGGTAGAGACCAAGAACTCCCAGAATTTCTAACAGGAGAAACAGACCGATTTGCAGAAGAAGTTCCCGCTGAACATCGCTCATATCGGATAGTAGAATAAGAGAGCGGAATCCCGTTTCTGTGGCAATCACCATAGCTGTTGCCATGTAAGTATCGTGTTTTTCTCCTTTGACTTGAAAAACGGAGGATTTGGAAACGGAGAGGGAGTGTGGTTTGGATTGTGTGTCAACGCCTTCTTTTAACGCCTGTTTTTTTGTAAGGTCAACCAGTTTTTGGCGATTTGTTTTCGGAGTCCATGCGCCGCGGAAGAAGAGGGGTGTTCCGTTGTCCTCAATATGGATAATCAGCTTTCCGTCTCGTTCCAGACTTGCCAGCCAGTCATCTGAGAAACTGGAAGTTCCCTCCAGCCGGTGTGTCAGGTCTAAGAGCTGACTTTGAAATTGTTGATTTTTCTGGCTGGAATGCAGTTTACTCTGATAGAAAAATGCAAGGATAAGGACAAGCGTTAAGATAGCGCTTGTGGTGAGAAAAAATAAAAAAGTTAGATGTTTTTCCCATTTCTTTATCATTGACATTCCTCCAGCTTATAGCCGACTCCATGTACGGTTGTAATCTGTGCCCGGCTTTTGAGGGAGCGCAGATGTTTTCTTAGATAATAAATATAAGTATCCAGATTCCCATCTTCCACTTCACCGTCCACACCCCAGATGCGAGCGTAAATCAGCTGTCGTGGAAGTGTCTGTCCCGGCTGCTTTAGAAAACACTCCATGAGAAGGGCTTCCCGCTTGGAAAGGTGTATTTTATGTTCATGCGAACATAGATTTCCCTCGGACGGGTAAAATGTCAAGTCCAGAAAAGCCAAAGTATCGGTTTCCTTCCAATGAACAGGACGCCGGGAAAGGGCATAGATTCTTGCGATGAGTTCTCCGACATCGTATGGTTTTACAATATAATCATCCGCGCCGCAGTTCAGACCGGCAATTCTCTCTTCCACAGAGTCCAGGGCGGTTGCAAGAATCACAGGGGTGTGAATCTGATTTTCGCGTAAGACTTTCAGAATAGAAAGCCCATCCATACCGGGAAGCATCCGGTCCAGAATGATGGCGTCATATGCTTTTTGAAGCGCATAAAAGATAGCATCAGCCCCATTCTGAATACAATCTACTTCAAATCCTTCGTGTTGAAGCTGCATGCGAAGCACGTCGGCAAGTTCTTTGTCATCTTCGATTATTAAAAGTCTCATCGTTTTTCACTTCCAATCCCATCAAATTTTTAATTCTAGTATATCATATATTTCTCAAAAAAATCTTTAAAACAAAGGAAGGAATTCTCAAGATTTTTTGAGATTTGCCTGATAAGATAGTAGGAAAGAAAGGGGAGAAGTGAAATGAAAACAAGATATGAAAAAATATTAGCAGTCTGTATGGCGGTCACGATGCTAGGCGGGATGCTGACCGGATGTAGTGAGAAAAAGAAAGAACAGGACACGACGATTCAAGGGAGATATGTGGAGACGGAGATTGGGTTACCGGAAAAAAGCGGGACACCGATTGGTTTGACGATAGAAGAGGGAAATCCGGTGCTTTATTTTCATTCGGAAGAGACAGGAGAGTACAGAAGCAGCAGTTACAAGGGTGGAGCATGGTCGGAGCCCAAAGAGGAAGGCTGGTTACAATTGGAAGGAATGTCAGGAGATTTTCAAATAGACCAAGTGACAGTTGGAAATGATGGACATCTATACGCTGTGGTAAGCCAAGCCGAACATGACAGGGTCTATCGGCGGATATTTGAAAAAACAGAGGATGAAAGCTTTGTGGAAGTCACTCCGGAAGAAGTGAAAAAAGAAATAGGACATACAGAAAGTCCTTTTTATCATGATATAGAGATTTTAAAAGCGAATCAAATCGCATTGGCGGATGGCAAGAACCACAGGGTAAACATCTATCAGGATGGAACGTGCATAAAAGAAATTCCTTCGCTTACGGAAATCTCGACAGAAGAGCAGGACGTGATGCGAGCAGGAAAAGAAACGCTGGCTGTTATTGGGGAAGACGGGAAGTCCATTGATTTTTACGATACAGAAACTTTTGAGAAGAAAAATACGGTAAAGACGGAGTTTGACTTGGGAGAATGTGTGCTGATGTCCGGAGCAGATGGAAAATGGTACGTGCAGAATGCCCTTGGAATCCACAGAATCCTGGAAGAAGGCAGCATTGTGGAAACGATTTTAGATGGAAGCAATACACTTTTGAATCACAGTAACTGGTATGCGAGAAAGGTTGTAGTAGATGAGAAGGAACGGTTTTACGGACTTTTCTCCGGTAATGGGACATGGAAACTGATGCAGTATTCTTTTGATAAGAAAGCGCCGGCATCGAACAAGACTTTAACGGTGTATTCCCTGGAAGAAAGCGAGACGATTCAGCAGGCGGTGTATGAGTTCCAGAAGAAGCATCCGGATGTGAAGGTGGAATATGTGACGGCAGTTCAAGGAGAAGAGAAGGCAGACACAGAAGACATTCGGACATTGAATACAGAACTTTTAGGGGGAAAAGGAGCGGACGTTTTGATTTTGGATGGTCTTCCGGTGCAGTCTTACATCGAGAAGGGTGTTCTTTCCGATATTACGTCTGTCGGCGAGGAATTAAAGAAGCAGGGGATTCTTCCGAATGTGATTGCGAATACGGCACAGAAGGATGGAAAAATCTATGGAATTCCTGCAAGGATTCAAGTTCCGGTTCTATATGGGACGGAAGAAGAGGTTCGTGCGCTTGATAGCTTGGAAAGCCTGGGAAAATATGCGGATGAGTATTCTGACAGATTGCTGTTCGGATATACGACCCATGACATGATTGGAATGACGTTATTCAATTATTTCTATGATGAGCTTCAGAAAGAAAATAAAGCTTTGGATGAAGAAAAACTTACGGCTTTCCTGACAATCTGGAAGAACATCTGTAAAAATGGAGGACTTCCGGAATATGAGAAGGAATATGAAGATGGTCCATCGATTTGGAAAGAGTTCGGGGCTGAGTTTCAGTCCGCACAGGAAGTGACAAGTCCAAGTATCAAGAAATTTGTGCGTTTTGCGACAATTAAAGGATTCGGTTACACAGAAATGCTTTATCCGGAAGTGGAGAAAGCGGGAATGCTTCCAGAAAGTGTGAAGGGATATTATAGACCTGCAATTACGGCAGGAATCAACGCTTCTTCTACACAACAGGAGGTTGCCGAAGAATTTCTCAAAGTACTGTTTCAAGAAAATGTACAGAAAATCGATACATGGGAAGGTTTTCCGGTGAGTGAAAAAGTATTGGACGCCATGCCGGATGCTGTGGATGACTTGAACGATAAACAAGATTCTGCCGGATTTTCCGGAATCGATTTCGGAACAGGCAAACGATACGAGATGAGTATGAGATATCCGACAAAAGAAGAAATGAAGTCGCTTCTTACGGTGATAAAAGATTTGGATACACCATTTTCTCAGGACAGGATTGTGACGGATATTGTCTTAGAAGAACTGGAAAAATGCTATGAGGAGTCGGAAACCTCAGAAACCATCGCACAAGAAATCTGCAAGAAAGTAGACACGTATCTGGCGGAATAAGAAAGAAACGGGAGGCAGGAGCATGAGAAAGAAACGGGAGAAAACAGCATATTTATTCTTGCTTCCCAGTCTCTTGGGGACGACAATTTTTGTATTTCTTCCATTTCTGGATGTGATACGGCGGTCTTTTTTTCAGGCGGTCGGAGGTGTGTTCGTAGGACTTGAGAATTATCAGGAGGTACTGAAAAATGCGGCGTTTCAGCAGGCATTGTCCAATACCGGGAGATTTCTGATTGTCTGCATTCCATTGCTGCTATGCAGTTCCTTCGGGATGGCGCTTTGGATTTATCATCTTCCGGTCGGAAAGCAGCTTATGGAAAGTGTGTGTCTGCTTCCGATGGCAATTCCGGTGGCTTCGGTTGTCGTATTTTGGAAGCTCCTGTTTCATGAAAACGGAGTTCTGACGCAAATGGCAGAGTGGTTTGGATATACGGGAAAAGACTGGATAAATACAGACGCGGCGTTTTGGATATTGATTTTCACATATTTGTGGAAGAATCTCGGATATGATGTTGTACTTTGGATTGCCGGTCTGGCGTCCATTCCAACCGAGCACTATGAGGCGGCGCGGGTGGATGGAGCGGGAGCATGCCAAAGCTTTTGGAACATCACGCTTCCGCAGATGACAGGAAGCTTTTGGATGATAGGTATTTTGTCATTTATCAACGCCTTTCGGGTATTTCGGGAAGCCTATCTGATTGCGGGAGATTACCCGCATGAAAGTATCTATATGCTTCAGCACCTTTTTAATAACTGGTTTGTGAAGTTGGATATTCAGAAGATGAGCGCGGCGGCAGTAATGGCAGCGGCTGTCATTGGCGGTATCTTTGTGATTTTGCAATGGCGGATGGAGAAGGAGAAGAGGCTATGAGGAAATATTTGGCGCGGTGGCATTATATATTTCTCGTTATGATTGGAATCGTGATGATAAGTCCGTTGCTTCTGATGTTTACAAATTCATTTTTGGGTCTTCGGGAAATTGTGGAGGCATATGGAGGCGTACTTGGTGGAAGCGAAGAAGAGGTACATCTGCGGATTCTTCCGCAATATATGACGCTTCGACCTTATGTGGAACTGCTTTTTGATTCCCCTGATTTTTTTGTGATGTTTTGGAATTCATGCAGGCAGGTATTTTCGATTCTTGCAGGACAGCTTTTCATTAGTATCCCTGCGGCATGGGCGTTTGCGAGATTTGAATTCAGGGGGAGAAAGGGATTGTTTTTCCTTTATATGCTGTTGATGATTCTGCCTTTTCAGGTGACGATGGTTTCTCATTATGAAGTATTGTCATCCTTATCGCTCATAGATACCCACTGGGCATTGATTCTGCCGGGGATATTTTCTACGTTTCCGGTGTTTCTTGTGGAAAAGTTCTTTCAGGCGATTCCGGAATCTATGATAGAAGCGGCAAGAGTGGACGGAGCAGGAGAGTTTTCCATCTTTCTTCGAATCGGGCTCCCGCTTGGAATGCCGGGTGTCATGTCTTCTTGCATTTTGTGTTTTTTAGAATACTGGAATGCGATTGAGGCGCCGATGACATTTTTAAAGACGAAGTCAAAACTTCCGTTGTCTTTGTATTTGCCGGAGATTACGACAGACCAGTTGAGTGTGTCTTTTGTGGCATCGGTTGTCATGATGATACCGGCGCTTTTGATTTTTCTCTGGGGACGGGACTATTTGCAGCAGGGAATTGAAGCGTCGGGATTAAAAGAATAGGAGCAGGAGAATGAGGAAAAAACAGATTTTAAAAGGAATCGTTTATTTTTTCGCAGGTATGTGCATTTGTACATTGATTGCGAAACAGGCTTCGGCAATGACAGTTGCAAAGGTATACACAGAAACGATGAAAAGCGGCGGTCTTGTGAAAAAGATAGAAGGAAGCGGGGAAATTGTGGCGGCAGACAGAAGTTTTCAATCTCTTCCGGAAGGACAGAAGATAGGAAAAATCCTTGTGAAAACCGGTACGAAAGTGGAAAAAGGGACAGCCGTTATTCAGTTGGATATGGAATATCTGAATCAGAAGCTTACCGAGCAGAGAAGGGAAGTAGAAAAGGTAAAACTGGAGCTGGAGCAGCAGAAGCTGACTGCAAAACATGAACTGAAACAATACGAAACGACAGAAGAGGGCGAAGCAGACGTAGAAGAGAAGAAATATCAGAAGCAGCTTGCCTCATTGCAACAGGACACCTTGCAGCTTACATTAAAAAGTCAGAGAGAGCAGTTGGAGCGTTTGGAAACATTGCAAAGGGCAAAGGGCGTACTTTATTCAGAGCATTCGGGAATGTTAGAGACAATTAACGCAACGGAAGGTGCGATTACAACAGGAGCAGAGCAGATTGTTTTGGAAAACGGAATCCAGGAAGTGTGTGGGCTAGTCTCGGATACGGCGTTAGGAACGCTGAAAGAAGGAATGGAAGTTGCTGTTCTTGTGTCCGGAGATTCGGAAAGGAATCAGGTTATAATAGAACGGTTTGGTGTGAACGAGGAAGGGAATACGGTGTGGTATGGGAAATTTCCTGCACAGGAAGAAGCGCAAGGATATCGGACGAAAACAAAGATTACATATATTTATGAAGAAAAAACTTTGGGAGAGTATGAGAAGCTGATTCCGCTGACGGCGCTTCAGGAAGAAAAAAACAGCGCGTATGTGCTTATTACGGAAGTGCGGGACGGAATACTGGGAGAACAGTATATGGCGAAGAAGGTTTCGGTGACAGTCATAGACCGGGATGAGGAATATGCGGCGGTTCAGACTTCAATGCCTTCAGACGCACGAATCATTACGGGGACGAATAAATATGTAGAGGATGGTGACAGAGTACGGCTGGAAGAATAAAAGTATGGATGAAGCTTATGATAATCAGTTTTGCGATATGTTTTCTTGTAGGGAGCACGTTTTGGTTTTATGGAAAACTTTCGAAGGTGCGGGGAACATATGGTTTTTACTATGAAGAAGCCTGTATCACGAGACAGCAAATGGATAGTTTTTGGGAGATAAAAGAGGGAGGCATCCATGAAAAGATTGAGGATATTGCCCTTTATTGCACGAAAAAAGGCGTAGAATATCGGAATACAGATTTCAACAGAAGTTTGGAAGGGGAAGAAATCGAAGCAGCAGGAAACATGGGGCTGCTGGCAGGCGGGAGGTTGTGTGAAGGTGGATTGGTTTCCCCGTATGACAGAAAGGGATGTGTCATCAGTAAAGAGCTGTCTTATCAATTGTTTGGAACGACTTCCGGAATAGGAGAGGAACTTTTCCTATCAGAAAAAGGAGCAGAGAATGAGGAGGAAAAATCATATATTGTACGGGGAATTTTAGATACGCGGGATATTCTCTGTATCGTACAAGGAGACGATAAAAGCATGTATCCATATATAAGGGTAAAGGTGAAGGACATTCCGCTGTCGGTTGTGAAACAAGAACTGGCATCTGTCCTACCAATGGAAATTTCCTGGTACTTTGAGGGAGATTTTTATGTTGGAATGGGGAGGATTTTTTTATGTTTGCCTTTGTGGGGCATTTTATTCCGCTTGCTCACTCTTATAAGAAGAAAGATGGAGCAGAAGAAAAATTTGCGGGCATATCCGGTATTTCAAATGATAGTTCCATTTGTATGGATTGCCGGAATCGCAGGCTTATTGTTACTCAGCCTTCGATTTTCAGATGATTATATTCCGACTGCATGGTCAGATTTTGAATTTTTCTCTACACTTTTTCGCGAGAAGGCAGAGATGGTGTTTCTTCTTTTGAAAAGGGAATGGCAGTTGCCGGATATGGGAATCTTTTTTAATCTTCTTGGAATTATCGGGTGTTCTGTTTTATGGATGCATCTTCAGAAAACTTTAGAAAAATCCATCTTGCGAATGAGAAAACGTGTGTGATATAGTTGGAACATAAAAGATGAGGAGGGACAGCTTATGACATACGAAAAACTTTCCAAACAGGCGCTGGGATGTATGTATACGGCGGAAATCATTGGAGATGTCATTTTTCTTATGATTCTGGGGGCAGTCAATTATTTCTGGCTGATTCCTAAAGATATCGGAATCGGGAAATTGATTTCTGTAGCGTTGGCTGTATATGCAGTAGTGGCTATGACTGTGGAACCTTATTTCCGATATCATCGTTATCGCTACTGTATCACTGAAGAATGTATCGATGTCAGAGAAGGATATTTGTTTGTCAAACGACACATTGTTCCGATTGAACGTCTCCACAAATTGGAAACGTCCAAGGGGCCGATTGACCAGATATTCCATGTGGCAAAAGTGACGGTGACTACGGCAGGGGGAGATGTGACGCTTCGGTTTCTGGAAGAAGAGAAGGCAGAGAAGATAGCCGAAAGTCTTCAGAAACGTATCAATGAGATTGTGAAAGAACAGAGGGAAGAGAATGGAGAAAAAGATTCGATTTCGTAATCACATTTCGGTGATATTGGAACAGCTTGGAGCAGCCTTTGGAATTCTTCTCGTCTTATTCATTACAAATATTGATGATTTGCTTGACTATATAGAAGGCGGGACAGCAGAGGAACTTAGTACGACAGCTTTCATAGGAGGAATGATACTATTTACCGTTCTTGTTTGCTCCTTGTTGTATCAGTGGATTGTCTGGGCGAAAACGTATATTTCTATCTGCGATAACAGCATTGTAATTGAGAGAAATACGATAAATAAGAAGAAAAATACAATCGGTATCAAAAATATTTCGAACGTAAACACAGAGCAAAACCTGTTAGAGATGCTTCTCGGAACGTGTAAAGTAAAATTGGATACGAACACTATGTCTACTTCGGACAAGACAGATGTGAAAATCGTATTGAAAAAGGCAGACGCCGAGCAATTCCGATTTTATGTGATGAAGTTGCTGCAGGGAGAAAATGCAGAAAGGGAAGAGAAAACTGAGGAAGAAGAGAATGCGTGGTCGATTCAAACAGATTTTGCCGATATTTTTATTCATGGGCTCTTTTCCATTAATTTGCTTTCCATATTCGTAGTGCTCGGATGCCTCGTAGCGGTAGTTGGTATGGTGGCTCAGGTAGTAGGTTCTGTGAAAGCCGGAGAGAGTATCGGACAAATGCTAGTGAGTTTTCTTATGCTTATTATCGTATTGGGTTCTGCCATATGGGATATTATGAAAGGATTTATCCGATATTATGATTTTAAAATCAAGCGGAATGACGAGAAATTATATATTCGTTATGGAGTTTTGAAGAAGGTGAATTATACGATTCCGATAGAAACGATTAGTGCGCTCAAGATAAAACAAACTTTTTTTGCGAGACTGACCGGACGATTTATGGCAGAGATTGTGAATATTGGAATGGGTGATGATGCGTCGGAAACGGAAGCTTTTTTCCTTCCATACTGTAAAAAGGGCAAGATGGAGGAGAGAATCCGGCTATTGCTTCCGGAATTTTCAGAGGCATTGCAGATGGAGACAAAGAGACAGCCAAAGCGTGTGTGGATTGCCTGGATTTGGCCTATCTTTCTCTTTGCAGTATTCCTCGTAACAGGAACGATAACGTCGATTGTTTATTCCCCGGAATTTCAAACAGAAATTCTGTGGGGTGTGTCTGCTTTCTGCGTGTTGACAATGTTCTTCTTAGCTGCGCACTATCTGACCGCGGGTGTTTCTGTGGGAGACGATTATATGGCTATTGCAAACGGATATTTCGGAAGAGTATTTTGCTACATCTCTTATAGAGATATTCAATATTTGGAATTCTCTCAGAATATATTTGCAAATTGTGTGAAATTGCAAAAAGGAGGCGTTCATTTACTTGCCGCCTCTGCAAATCGGGAACAGACAATACCATATATTTCTATGGAAGAAGGAGAGAAAATCAAAGAAAAGATTCTGATTCGATAGACGAATGGGAGATGACGGTTTTGGATGTCATCTCCCATAAAATCTCTTAAATGCTATATTTTTGAAATAGCTCTTCTCTAAAATCAGAGTCATTGGCAATTTTAAGAATCCAGTCTGTTTTTCCTTCTTCTGACAGTTTTATAATTAATTTGCTATAGCGCTCGTTTGCTGTTTCAATTCCAAGTTCAAGCCCCTCATTTACACCATCTTGATAAAAATCATCCAAAGCTTTACACATATTGACAGTGACCTCCTTTTTCTCTAACTCTCTTAATTGTAGTTCTGAACCTAAAAATACTTTTGCTGCGTTGTAGGAATCTGCATCTATATTTTCGAAAAATGCGTGATTTTCCTGGACATATTCCAATAATTTTTCTTTATCTCCTTTATATTTTAGCATGCCGAGAATCTGATGTAAATCTGTATGAAGACAGTTTTTGTCTGCTAATTCTTTCGTATTCACGAGATTAATTTTATAGTTGGGGATATAGGAATGAAATTTCTTATATTCTTCATCAGAAAGCCAAATACTAATCGAGGTATCATGTTTTCCCATAAGTTTTCCTTTCTGTAATATAGTGCGAAGTGCACAGACAAGTTAATAAAATACACTTTAAATGAAATAGATTCATAGATAAAATAAGAAGATGATTTATACACATAGTGTAACAAAAGACAAAGAAGAAGTCAACAAATAAATGAAAATAAGCCAGCTCGAATCCGCTGTGCTACTTCTCGCTGTTGGGCTGTCGCCGAATAAAAGAGCAAGTAGAAAGCTTGTTCTGCAAGCGACAGTTCTTCGCCAGCTCGAAAACCAAAAGATTTTCGAGCTGTTGAAGCCCTGCCAATGAAAATAAAAACAGCGCCATACTGCTTTAAGTGAGCTTAGCAGTAGGCGCTATATTTATTTTCGCTCGCAGAGCGCTTAGCCAAAGTATCTCTGAAGAAGTCCTTCGAATGCTTTTCCATGACGAGCTTCGTCTCTAGCCATTTCATGAACTGTGTCATGAATAGCGTCAAGGTTTGCTGCTTTTGCACGTTTTGCAAGGTCAAATTTACCTGCTGTAGCACCGTTTTCAGCTTCTACTCTCATTTCAAGGTTTTTCTTTGTGCTGTCTGTTACAACTTCACCTAATAATTCAGCGAATTTTGCAGCATGTTCAGCCTCTTCGTAAGCTGCTTTTTCCCAGTATAAACCGATTTCTGGATATCCTTCTCTGTGAGCAACTCTAGCCATTGCAAGGTACATACCAACTTCTGAACATTCTCCTTCAAAGTTAGCTCTTAAATCAGCGATGATGTCTTCGCTAACACCCTGAGCAACACCTACAACGTGCTCTGCAGCCCATGTTCTTTCGCCTTCCATTTCTTTGAATTTATCAGCGCCTACATGACACTGTGGGCATTCTGCTGGTGCAGCTTCTCCTTCGTAAACATATCCACATACAGTACATACAAATTTCTTCATAATAAAATCTCCTTTTCTTGTTTGAATTTTTATTTCTAAAATCAATAACAATTACTAATTTTAATTTACCACAATAAGATGAAAATGTCAACTATGTTTTTACTTTTGTGAGCACTTTTTACATTTTCCAAAAAACATAATGCTGTGGCTCTCTATTTGCCCATCAAAAGTCTTTCCTGCCATCTCGTCAATGTAACTGCTTTCCGGCATATCAATATCTATAACAGAACCACATTCTTTACAGAAGAAGTGGCAATGTGGGGTTGTGACGCCATCAAATCTGTCACCGCCATCCGGTGTTGAGATTTTTAAAGCCTCTCCAAGTTCTGTTAAAAGATTCAGGTTTCTGTAAACAGTTCCTAAACTTATATTAGGAAAATCTTTTTTTACCTGAGTATAGACAGTATCAGCAGTCGGATGTTCTTTCGTCGATGCAAGGTACTTTTTAATAGACTCTCTTTGTCGGCTATATTTAATTGCTGGCATACGCTCCTCCCTTCATTTCTTTTTAATAATAATAACAATTACTAAAACTATATTATAAAATAATACTGGATTTGTCAATATATAGAGAGTAAAAAATTGAAAAATTTATATCAGTCTTGTCAGATATCCTTATATATCGGAAACACTTTTATATTGTGCGTTTGAACCCTATAGTATGCAAAATGCACAAAAGAATAGACGGCTGTCACAAGTTGTATTTTTTTGTCCCAAAATGTGCTCAAGTATTCAACATGAAATCCACACTTATCCACACGAAAAAGTGTCGAAAAATTGGTGAAAACAGAGTTTTACACAGAGTTATCCACATTATCCACAAAAATTGGGATAAATCGTGGGGATTATTTTGTGGATAAAAAGAACGAGTGTTTTGTGAACTAATCATGAAATTGAGTATATTGTAGAAAAATGTTTGAATTAAACTTGACAATTTAAAAATCAATAATTTAACAAAAATGCGTATACAATTAGAAGGGGATGCTTATAAAAATAATCTCTTACTGGTATTGATAATTTCAATAAAAGGTATTATAATTAAACGCGTTAATGTAAAAAATAAATACAAATGAAATAAAGGAGGCGTCACAATGGCAGCACAGATTTCAAAAGATATGACAATTGGACAGATTCTTCAGATAAATCAGGACGTCATTCCAATTCTTATGGAAGTGGGAATGCACTGTTTTGGATGACCGGGAGCACAGGCTGAGACTTTAGCCGAGGCAGCATACGTTCATGGAAACGATGCAGATTTATTAGTCGAGAAGATTAACGCATTTTTAGCAGCAAACGCATAGTAGAAATGTAATACGGCAGCACATTTGTGCTGCCGTTGTTTATGTTTGAGTTTCGTTTCAAATTAGATGGATGCAAGTTTTTGCACTGCATCTTTTGCGATGATTAACTCACAATGCTCTTCCAGATATGCGAGAGTCGCACCGTTTGCTTTCTCTAAAGAAGAATATTCAGTAAGCATATTGCAAATTCGGTTATAATCGTTGAGCGTATGTTCGGATTGTGTCAATACGAGAACATAGAGGTCTTCTTTTGAGTCTTTATATAGAGTGTTTGCTCCGTTGTACATGTTTTCAAGCAAGTGGGAAATCTGTATTACACTATCCAGTGAATCGAAGAAAAACAATCGGACTTCCGGCTTAGCTTCCGTAGGTTTCTTTTCTTCTTTTGGAGATTCCGGCTGCTTTGCAACTGCTTCTTTTACTTTATCGAGAAGGTCGAGGAATTGTTCCGCACCTTCCAGTTTGTCTAGAACGTTTTGCATTTTACCATTTGTATTTCCAGAGAGAGATGGAGCGAACTTAGAGAAACGTGCATCCAGCTCATCGGGGTCGTCTACTTTTGTAATAATCAGTACAATCGAGTCGGAGGAAGCAGGGATTGCCTCAATCATCAGAGGGGTGTCGTTTGCTTCAAAACCGAATTCATAGGCTGCCTGTTGCATCATATCTTGGAAAAGTGATTTTGCTTTCTCGCTTCCGTAGGCCAGTTCACTTAGTTTCAGCTCTCGTTCAGCCAGGTCGGCGCGGGTCAAAGTACAGCGTATTTGATTGTCGTTCAGTTTTTCAATCTTCATATAATCACTTCCTATCTACAAATAAAAATACTTATTCAATTATTAGTATAAACAAAAACAAAAAATATGTAAAGAAAATTAGAAAAAATACTTGCAAAGAGAAATGTTACTCTATATAATGGCTAATACAAGAAGATAGTCTTTCCGGTAACTATGTTTACATACGAAGGAGGGATTTATTTTTCGGAAAAGCAAAGTGACAAGTTCTTAATGAAATCTAGTAACAAATCTGAATTATCTGTAATTTGTTGTGAGGCAAAATCGAATGTAACATCAGTCGTTTCAGACAAAGCATCAACGAACGAAGCAGAGAATAAAAGAGAAAAACAAAGCAACTAAAGTATTCATGAACTATCTTCTTGACAGCCGGAGGATATTTTTTTGATTTATCTTGGATGAAATGATATATCACATTTTTAAATAACCTTATGAAGAGAAAAGTATCCGGAGGCCATAGTTACCACAAGAGAGGAAGCAGTTATGCAGGAAGATGAAAAAGCATATCGCGATTTATTTGCAGAATTATCCGAATTTGAACGGTATGGGATTCATATGAGGATTGACGGGAAGTATGCCAGCCCATTACAGATAGCCACCGCCCATATGGTGAAAGAGAAAACAACATATATGAGAGATTATATTTTGGATGAAGATGGGCATGTGGAGGAACTCTGTTTTAACAAGGTGAAAAATTTAAGCTGAGATTACAATACCCCTCGTAATAGACTGTAAGAATTTATTGTTCCTTACGAAAATTGTCGAAAATGTTAATGACGTATGCCACGATTATTGATATAATGGATGGGATAGGAGGTGCGTCATGGACGAAAGAGACAGAAGAAGACCGGATGGCACAAGGAGAACAGACGGTACGAGAAGACCGGACGGAACAAGAAGACCTAGCGGCACAGGAAGACCGACTGGCGCAAGAAGACCAGACCGACAGAATGTGTCAAGAACAGGCAGAAACACACCGAATAGAAAACGCCGTAGAAAGAATTCCAGAAGAAGGAGACAACGTGCTCTTGTATTAGGAATGTTTATTTTAATTATATTAGCGGCTGGTATTTTATGTTCAGCATTATTATGGAAGAAATACGGACCATCTAAAACGCGGGCAGATTTGAAAGAATATTATGGAATTACAAGTGAAGACCAGCTCGCAGTTGTAGTGAATAATGAAGTTCTGGAATCCAAAGGGAAATTGATTGACGACCATGTATATGTGGAATATGCGGCAGTCAGAGATTATATCAATGGCAGATTCTATTGGGACCCGAATGAAAATTTACTGCTTTATACTCTTCCGAATGACATCGTTTCTGTAGAAGTTGGAAAAAAAGAGTATTCTATTTCAAAGGAAAAGCAGAGCAAAGATTATGTAATTTTAAAAACAGAGGGAAGTACGGCATATATTGCACTTGATTTTATCAAAGAGTATACAGATATTGAATATAAGATATTTGATAAAGAAGCGCGCCGGGTTGTAATCCAGACGGATTGGGATGATGTTAAGATTGCAAAGGTGAAGAAAGACTCTGAGGTAAGACGTCTTGCCGGAGTGAAGAGCCCAATTTTAACAGACGTTAAGAAAAAAGAAACTGTACATGTGATTGAAAATGAAGGAAAATGGAAAAAAGTTCGTACAGAGAACGGATGTGTTGGTTATATCAAAGCCAAAGATTTGAAGAATGAAGAAAAGGTGACTTACGACAGGAAGTTCAAGGAAGAAGAATTTACCAGTATTAAGAAAGACTACACTATCAATCTTGCTTGGCATCAGGTGACTTCAAAAACAGCCAATAACGGCGTGTTAAGTACCATTGCGAATACAAAGGGACTTACGACGATTTCACCAACATGGTTCAGCGTCAAAGATACGAACGGTAATATTACGTCCATTGCAAGTACAGAGTATGTGAATTATGCACATCAGGCAAACCTGGAAGTCTGGGGACTTGTAAGGAATTTTGACCCAATCGGAGGAGAAGGAATCTCATCTTCTGAGGAGACACATGAACTTTTAAGCAAAACATCCAGCAGACAGAACCTTGTGAATAAGCTGATATCCGAGGCGAAGAATGTAGGGCTTGACGGTATTAATGTGGATTTTGAGACGGTTGCCGAGAAAACCGGAGAGCACTATATCCAGTTTATTCGTGAATTATCCGTAGAGTGCAGGAAGAACAGCATCGTATTGTCAGTAGATAATTATGTTCCGAAGGGATATAATGAACACTACCATAGAAAAGAACAGGGTATTGTTGCGGACTATGTCATTATCATGGGATATGACGAGCATTTTGCAGGCTCTTACGAAAGTGGTTCCGTAGCATCTATTGATTATGTAAAAGAAGGAATCAAAGAGACGTTAAAAGACGTACCGGCAGATAAAGTGATTAATGCCATGCCTCTTTACACAAGACTTTGGAAGGAAGTTCCGAAGACAGAGGAAGAATTGAGTGAACAGGCCGGAACAGAAGCGGCAGAATATCCTATGAAAGTAACAAGTGAAACGTATGCCATGAATAAGGCAAAACAGGTGGCGGAGAAATCCGGCGCAAAATTCACTTGGGATGACAAGACGAAGCAGAATTATGCACAGTGGGAAAAAGACGGAGCTACTTATAAGATGTGGCTGGAAGATGAAAAATCACTGGAAGAGAAGCTGAAAGTCATGAAGGAAAATAACCTCGCAGGAGTGGCAACATGGAAGCTTGGCTTTGAAAATGCAAGTGTATGGGAATTAATTCTGAAATATGTAAACTAAAAAAGTGAATATGGGACAATCCCCTTGCGGCATAGAATGGTATAAATGCTGCAAGGGGATTTTTTATGGTGTATAGGAAAATCAGACTTCTGATGGCGGTGCTGCTGCTTGCGTCTGCTTTCTTTGTTGGTCGGACAGTCAGTGTAGTTGTATCCGGCGGAAATGTGGAGAAAAAAGAAGAGAAAGGGGGTGGACGGGAGACTGTGGTTCTTGACCCGGGACATGGCTTAGGTGACCCGGGGAAAATCGGGGTGAATCAATGCAAGGAGAAGGACATTAACCTGCAAATCGCACTCAAAGTAAAGGAAAAACTGGAAGCGGAGAATGTGGAAGTCATTCTGACAAGAGAAGAAGAACAGGCGGCATTACCAGAAGATGTGCGAAATCATAAGGCAGAAGATATGAAGAGGAGAGTAGAGCTTATCAATGAGTCGGAAGCATCCATTGCGGTCAGCATTCATCAGAACAGTTATCCGGAAGAAGAGGTGAAGGGGGCGCAGGTCTTTTATTTTACACATTCGGAAGAGGGAAAGAAGATGGCGGAGATGATGCAGGAGAATTTCCGCCTTGCAAATCCGGAGAATCACAGGCAGGCAAAGGGAAACGGAACGTATTATATGCTGAAAAAAACAGAAATTCCCACTATCATTGTGGAGTGCGGATTCTTAAGCAATTGGGAAGAGGCGGAAAAACTGGTGACGCCGGAATATCAGGAAAAGACCGCGCAGATAATATGTGACGGAATTATGAAGATTTTGCAACAGGAAATGTAAGGAACTGTAATCAACTGTGGGTTTTTTTTTACATAGATTGATGTTATAATAAACCTTATGGAAACGAGAATTAGAAAAATAGACAAAAACAAAATAGATTCGGAAATTATGGAACAGGCTGGCGGAATTTTACAAGCTGGAGGGTTGGTAGCATTTCCAACAGAGACAGTGTATGGACTGGGGGCCAATGCGTTAGATGAGGAGGCAGCAAAGAAAACGTATGAAGCAAAAGGAAGACCTTCAGACAACCCGCTGATTGTGCATATTGCAGAACTTTCTTATTTGGATAAAATTGCGGAAGAGATTCCGAAGAAAGCGATTCAGCTTGCAGAAGCTTTTTGGCCGGGGCCATTGACCATGATTTTTAAGAAGACAGAGGCAGTTCCTTACGGGACGACGGGAGGACTCGACACAGTGGCGGTTCGAATGCCGAATGACGAGATAGCGAGAGCCTTAATTCTGGCTGGAGGAGGCTATGTGTCTGCGCCGAGCGCGAATACATCCGGAAGACCAAGCCCTACGACCGCGAAGCATGTGGAAGAGGATATGGACGGTAAGATTGAGATGATTCTGGATGGAGGCAGTGTAGATATCGGCGTGGAGTCTACCATTGTGGATATGACGGTAACACCGCCTATGATTTTAAGACCGGGAGCGGTGACGAAAGAGATGCTGGAATCTGTAATCGGCGAGGTACAGATAGACCGGGCAATTTTGGATGACAGCAGTACAGAAGCGCCGAAAGCTCCTGGTATGAAATACCGCCACTATGCGCCGAAAGCAGGGCTTTCCATCGTGCAAGGTGAAGTGGAAGACGAAGTGAAGGCGATTAAGCAGTTGGCGTATGCGTTGAAAAAGCAGGGGAAAACGGCGGGAATTATCGCGAGTGCGGAACATGTGGCGGATTATACGAATGGAATCGTGAAGAACGTAGGTGCGAGAGCCAGCCAAAGTTCCGTTGCGAAGAATCTGTATCGAGTATTACGTGAATTTGACGATGAAGATGTAGATTATATCTTCAGCGAGTCATTTGCGGCGGAAGGCTTGATGGAGGCGGTGATGAACCGGCTGGAGAAGGCGGCCGGACATCAGATTATTCAGGCGTCAGAGATTGTGGCGAAACAAAAGTACCGGAGAATTATTTTTGTGAGTACGACCGACAACTGCAGGGGACCGATGGCGGCAGAATTATTGAGAAATCAGGACCTTGCACAGGAATATGTCATCGAGTCAAGGGGCATGGTAGTGCTCTTTCCGGAACCGGCAAACCAGAAGGCGGAGGCGATTATGAAGAGCCGCCAGATGACGCTTTGCTCGCATGAGGCGGTACAGTTCAGCGAGAAAGATTTAGATGAAGAGACTTTAGTACTGACAATGGAAGAAAACCAGAAATGGAAGATTGTGACAGATTATGAATTTGTAAAATATGTGTACACATTGAGCGAATTTGTGGAGATGGACGGAGAAGTTCTGTCTTCATATGGACAACCTCTGACAGAGTACGGAAAGGTATTTGAGATATTGCAGGAAATGGTGACAAAGCTTGCCGAGAAGTTGAATGCGGCAGCAGACAATAATATTTAAGAGAAGCGTAGGAGGAATACGATGTCAAAAGTACATGTTATGGAACACCCGTTAATTAGCCATAAAATCAGTTATATTAGAAAAGAGGATTTGGGTTCGAAAGATTTCCGGGAGATGATTAGTGAGATTGCCATGCTGATTTGTTATGAGGCAACGAGAGACTTGAAGCTTCAGGACGTGAAAATCAAGACGCCTATCTGTGAGATGACAGGGAAAGAATTGGCGGGAAAGAAACTTGCGGTTGTGCCGATTCTTCGAGCAGGACTTGGTATGGTGGAAGGAATGCTTGCTATGATTCCGGCGGCGAAGGTTGGACACATCGGCTTGTATCGTGACCCGGAGACGTTGGAAGCGGTTGAGTATTTCTGCAAGCTTCCGGCAGACTGTGAAGAAAGAGACGTATTTGTGGTAGACCCGATGCTTGCAACCGGAGCTTCCAGCGTTGCGGCCGTCCAGATGTTGAAGGATAAAGGAGTGAAAAACATCCGTTTCTTATGTATCATTGCGGCTCCGGAGGGAGTGAAACGCATGCAGGAAGCACACCCGGATGTGGACCTTTATATTGGGGCATTGGATGAGAAATTGAATGACCATGGATATATTGTGCCAGGTCTTGGAGATGCGGGAGACCGTATTTTCGGAACGAAATAGGGAAGTGTGTTTCAAATAGATAACGATGGAGGGAAACTATGAGCTGCAAAAGAACAGATTACATTTCCTGGGACGAGTATTTTATGGGAGTGGCAATGCTGTCAGGAAAGCGTTCCAAAGACCCGAATACGCAGGTGGGATGCTGCATCGTAAGCCAGGATAACAAGATTCTGTCTATGGGATATAACGGACTTCCGAAAGGATGCTCGGACGATGAGTTCCCATGGACGAGGGAAGGAGAAGACCCTCTTGAGACGAAATATGTGTATACGGTTCACAGCGAACTGAATGCGATTTTAAATTACAGCGGAGGAAGCCTTGCAGGGGCGAAGCTGTATGTTTCGTTGTTCCCATGTAATGAATGCGCTAAGGCGATTATCCAGTCCGGAATCAAGGAAGTGGTCTATGCGGAAGATAAATATGCGGATACGCCGTCGGTTATGGCTTCGAAAAGAATGTTTGATTGTGCGGGAGTGCGATATCATCAGTATCACAAAACAGGAAGAAAAATCGAAATTGAATTGTAAAAAAAGTGTGTCCTGGGGAGTTTTTTATTGACAAACAGAAGGACAGCGTTTATAGTAATTTTTGAATAAAAGGGAGTAACTGGCGTTTAGACGTTTGCGATGTCGTCAGTACGATGAGATATCATCCGTATCGTAATGAAACAGTGAGACTTTTATTGCATCATTTGTGTGCAATAGAAGTCTTTTTTTTGCACATAATAATAAAGAAACGGAGGAAAAGTTGAGTATGAAGCCATGTTATCAATTATCTGCAGATGAAGTAAGAATGCAGGTAAACGGAAAACTTACCCCCCTCACAGAAGAAGAGGTTCGGGAACATCAGGAGCAGTATGGAAAGAATGAACTTACGGAAGGAAAGAAGAAGAGTACCTTTCAGATTTTTCTTGAACAGTTCAAAGATTTTCTTGTTATCATCTTAATCATTGCAGCAATCGTGTCCGGATTTATGGGAGACGTGGAAAGCGCGGCAGTTATTTTGATTGTCATTACAATGAATGCGATTCTCGGGACTGTGCAGACAGTAAAGGCAGAGCAATCTTTGCAGAGCTTAAAGAAACTGTCCGGTCCGGTTGCAAAAGTTTTGAGAAATGGAAATGTGATACAGGTTCCATCTTCAGAGCTTACAGTTGGTGATGAAGTCATGCTGGAGGCGGGAGATTATGTTCCTGCGGACGGACGAATTTTGAAAAATGCAAGTTTGAAGATTGACGAAAGCGCTCTGACAGGAGAGAGCCTTGGTGTTGAGAAGACGGAAGAGACGATAGGAGGAGAAGTACCGCTTGGAGACAGAACAAACATGGTATTCTCCGGAAGCTTTGTAACTTACGGCAGAGGTTCTTTTCTTGTAACTTCCATCGGAATGGAGACGGAAGTCGGTAAGATTGCCTCACTTTTGAAGACGACATCTGAGAAGAAGACGCCGCTTCAGGTGAACTTGGACCAGTTTGGTCAGAAGCTTTCTATTCTGATTTTAATTTTCTGCGCGATTTTATTCGGAATCAGCGTGATGCAGGGAGATTCCGCAGGAGATGCGTTCTTATTCGCAGTTGCGCTTGCAGTAGCGGCAATTCCGGAGGCGCTTAGTTCGATTGTGACGATTGTGCTTTCCTTCGGAACACAGAAGATGGCGAAAGAACATGCAATTATCCGTAAACTTCAGGCAGTAGAAGGGCTTGGAAGCGTATCTGTTATCTGTTCTGACAAGACGGGAACATTGACGCAGAATAAGATGACGGTTGAAGATTTCTATGTGAATGAGACGAGAATCCCGGCAGGAGAGATTGACCGCCATGCATTGGGGGCAAGACAGTTATTAAGATATAGTATTCTTTGCAATGATTCTACGAATGTAGACGGGGTGGAGATTGGAGACCCGACAGAGACAGCCTTGATTAATCTTGGCACGAAGCTTGGAGCGACACCGGAGCATGTGAGGGGAAAATTCCCTCGTACAAGTGAAATCCCATTCGATAGTGACAGAAAACTGATGTCAACGGCGCATGTGTTAGAGGATGGTCCGATGATGCTGACAAAGGGCGCGGTGGACGTACTTTTGACAAGAATGAACCGCATCTGGAAGAATGGAGAAATCATGCCTCTGACAGAAGAGGATAAGAAACGGATTGAAGACCAGAATCAGGAATTTTCAAGAGGAGGACTTCGTGTGCTTGCCTTCGCATATAAGCCGATTGAAGCAGGACATGAACTTGTGTTGGAAGATGAGAATGATTTGATTTTCGTCGGTCTGATTTCTATGATGGACCCGCCGAGAGAAGAATCGAAAGAGGCTGTTGCAGAATGTATTCGTGCGGGAATTAAGCCGATTATGATTACCGGTGACCATAAGGTAACTGCCGCGGCAATCGCAAAGCGAATCGGTATCTTAAAAGATGAATCTGAAGCGTGCGAAGGTGCAGAAATAGACAAGCTTTCTGATGAAGAGCTGAAAGACTTCGTGGAAGGAATCTCTGTCTATGCCAGAGTAACGCCGGAACATAAGATTCGTATCGTCCGGGCATGGCAGGAGAAAGGAAATATCGTATCTATGACCGGTGACGGCGTGAACGACGCTCCGGCATTAAAACAGGCGGATATCGGCGTTGCCATGGGAATTACGGGAACGGAAGTTTCCAAGGATGCGGCGTCCATGGTGTTGACGGATGATAATTTTGCTACTATTATAAAAGCAGTGAAGAACGGAAGAAACGTATACAAGAATATCAAAGGTTCGATTCAATTCCTGTTATCAGGAAACTTCGGTGGGATTCTTGCCGTACTTTATGCCGCAATTGCAGGGCTTCCTGTACCATTCGCTCCGGTTCATCTGTTGTTTATCAACTTATTGACAGATAGTCTTCCGGCGATTGCACTGGGTCTGGAACCACATACGAAAGCGGTGATGGATGAGAAACCTCGTCCGATGAACGAATCCATTCTGACAAAAGACTTCCTGTCACGTATCGGAATCGAAGGACTTTGTATCGCAGTAATGACAATGATTGGTTTCATGCTCGGTTACAAAGGATTTGCAGGAGCAGAGGGAAGTGCGCTTCTGGCAAGTACGATGGCGTTCGGTACGCTTTGCACATCCAGACTGGTGCATGGATTTAATTGTAAATCCAACAGACCGGTGTTGTTTACAAAAGCATTTTTCAATAATATTTATCTGATTGGTGCGTTTGCTCTCGGTCTTGTACTCATTACTTCGGTATTGGCAATCCCGGCGCTGGATACGATTTTCAAAGTACAGACATTGAATATGACACAGTTATTTACAGTATACGGCTTAGCATTATTGAATCTTCCGGTTATCCAATTCATAAAATGGATTAGAAAAAGATAGGGTGAGTGAATGAATTTAGACAAAGAGACAATTCGGAAAATCCGAGGTTTGATTGTGTTTGCGGTAATCGTAGTCATGATTGTATGGAATTATAAAGTGTTTTTTGGACTGTTAGGGTACGGCGTCAATATTATTTTACCGTTTCTGATTGGCGGAGGAATCGCGTTTGTCCTGAATGTGCCGATGCACTTTATTGAAGAGAAATTATTCGGTCAGAAGAAATTAAAAGGGAATAAGACGGCGAAGAAGTTCGCAAGGCCGGTCAGTTTTCTCCTGACGCTCATTTTCGTGTTTGGCATTATATTTCTCGTGATGTTCATTGTAATTCCGGAATTGACGAGTACCATTGCGAATGTAGGCGTTACGATTCAACGGGAGATTCCGAAGCTTCTTGCCTATGCGGAAGAGTTGTTCCAGAATAATGAGGAAATTGTACAATGGATTGAAAGTATCGAGTTTAACTGGAACAAGATTTTTGAAGGGATGGTCGGATTCTTTACGACCGGAGCCGGAAGTGTGATGGATTCTACATTTGCGGTAGCGCGTACAATTGTGAACGGAGTGACAACGTTTGCAATCGGATTCATCTTCGCGTGTTACATTTTATTACAGAAGGAGCGCCTGCATGTGCAGGTGAAAAAAATCGGCTACGCATTTATGCCGAAGGATTGGGTAGAAATCATCGCTGCCATTTCTTCTATGGCGTATAAGACGTTTTCCCATTTCCTGACAGGACAATGTGTGGAAGCAGTAATTCTCGGAACGATGTTTTTCATCGCCATGACGATTTTCCGGATGCCGTATGCGCTTCTCGTGGGAGTGTTGATTGCATTTACCGCATTGATTCCGATATTTGGGGCTTTTATCGGATGCGTTGTGGGAGCCGTATTGATTTTTATGGTAAGTCCAATGCAGGCGGTGATGTTTGTCATCCTGTTCTTCGTATTGCAGCAGATTGAAGGAAACTTAATCTATCCGCATGTGGTAGGCAATTCTGTTGGGCTTCCGTCTATCTGGGTGCTCGTAGCGGTAAGTATCGGAGGAAGTCTGATGGGAATTCTCGGAATGTTAATTTTCATTCCGATGGTCTCTGTTATATATTCTTTGTTTAGAGGAATTGTGAACAGAAGATTAGAAAGAAGAAACATAAAAGTAGAGTAGCCTTGCATATGATTTTAATAAAAATCTCGTGAGGCATATATGTTAAATTATCTATGGGGCGGCATGATTATCGCCGGAATTATCTTTGGACTATTTAGTGGAAAGATGCCGGCAGTAACCAATGGCGCCCTTGATTCTGCAAAAGAAGCAGTGGACCTTTGCATTATGATGATGGGAATTATGTCGATGTGGGTAGGTCTGATGGAGATTGCAATAAAGGCGGGAATTGTAGAGACGGCATCAAGAAAAATGCGCAGTGTGATACGATTTCTGTTCCCGGGTGTTCCGAACGGTCATCCGGCAGAAAAATATATTGCGACCAATATGATTGCAAATATTCTAGGGCTTGGCTGGGCTGCAACTCCGGCAGGACTTATGGCGATGAAGCACTTGCAGGAATTAAATCCCAATCGGGATAAAAGTGTTGCCAGCAACGAAATGTGTACGTTTTTGATTCTGAATATTTCATCTCTACAGTTGATTCCCATGAATATCATCGCCTACAGAAGCCAGTATGGGAGCGTCAATCCGGCTGGAATTGTGGGAGCCGGGATTGTGGCAACGACAATCAGTACGCTTGTGGCAGTTTTGTTTTGCAAGGCAATGAATCGAGAGAAGCTATGAGTTCTGTACGGACAGATAGTTGGTTTTTCTCAGAAGTTTATAATCTTCTTTTGAGAAAATCAACTGGTTCATTAAAGCTTCCTTATTCGTCATCTCCGCATTGGAAATCACAACTTTTGTCGTAATCGGGAGCATATTATAATTGGAAAGACCGGACATCAATCCAATCTGTTGATTGGGATTGACAAGATTCCGAATGCAGGAGATAAAAACATGCTCTGTAGTCATCTGGCTGCGCAGGAAATAAGTGCCGATGAAGCCGTCTTGTTTGTATTCTCCGACATAGAAGCTGCCACAATGTCCGGGATGTTCGATATCTTTAATGTCATTAAACATTTGTGCGCGGTAGGTATTTCCGTTCGAAAGGCAAGGATACTGCTCGATGATACTCTGAACGATGGCTTTATTTTGCGTGTCATAAGAGTACATATAGAGTTTGGCAGCGTCTTTCTCGTAGATGTATTCTTCCTTTTGCAGTTCTGCTTCCTGTCCGAGGAGAAGGGAAGGAGAGATTTTGAAAATGCGAGAGATTTCCATAAAAGTAGGAAGGTCCAAAGAGATGTCTCCTTTTTCATATTTAGAAACTGTCGAAATGCTTTTCCGAAGCTTCACGGAGAGTTCTTTCAAGGTCATATTATATGCAGTTCTGTATTTACGGATATTTTCACCAACGATTTTATCTACATTCATAACAATTTTCTTTCTTAAAAATCAAATTTTTTATTAATTCTATACAAAAGGTTACGGATTTATGAAAATATGTACTTTTTCGGGTACATTTTCGCTTACACATATAATATCACACTTAAAATTTTCGTGTCAAGAAAATCGAAGGTATTTGAAAAAATCTTAAAAAAATATTAAAATTGGTATATTGATAGATAAAAGGAGGATTACTATGAAGGTAGAAGAAAGACTGCTCAAGTATGTAGCAGTAAAAACACCATGTGATGAAAACAGTGAATCTGTACCGACTTCACAGTGTCAATTCGAGCTTGCGAAACTTCTGGTAGAAGAACTTAGGGAACTGGGAGTAGAGAACGCACAGCTTGACGATAAGTGCTTCGTATATGGTGTCATTCCTGCAACGGAGGGATACGAGAATAAGAAGAAAATCGGTTTTATCGCACATATGGATACGGTTCCTGAATTCTGCGAAGGTGAAATCAAACCTGTAATCACACCGAATTATAATGGTGAAGACATGCCTCTTGGAACGAGCGGAAGAATCCTTAGTACAAAAGACTTTCCACATCTGAAGGATTTGAAAGGGCGTACATTGATTACTTCAGACGGGAATACGATTCTCGGTGTGGATGATAAGGCCGGAATCGCAGAGATTATGCAGATGATTCAGATTTTACGCGACGAGAACATACCGCATGGACAGATTAGCGTAGCGTTTACACCGGATGAAGAATGCGGAAGCGGTGCGGCTCACTTTGATTTTGAAAAATTCGATGCAGAAGTCGCTTACACGCTGGATGGTGACGGTGAAGGAGAGATTCAGTATCAGAACTTCAATGCCTGTGAAGCAAAATTTGAGATTCAAGGGAAAAACGTACATCCGGGTTCTGCAAAAGACGTTATGATTAATGCGGTTTTAATTGCGGCTGATATTAATAACATGCTGCCGAGATATGAGATACCAAGATGTACAGAAGGATATGAAGGATTCTATCATCTTTTGACAATCAACGGCGATGAAGGGCATGCGGTATCAGAATATATTATTCGAGACCATGACGAACATAATTTCAATGCAAGAAAGAAAACGCTGCGTCATATTGAGAAGAGTCTGAATGAAATCTGGGGTGAAGGAACGGTAACATTGACACTGACAGATGAATATAAGAATATGGAGAGCATTATCAAAGACCATATGTACTTGATTGAAAATGCAAGAAAAGCATGTGCGGCGGCTGAAGTGACAGAGGACATCTCTCCAATCCGAGGCGGCACAGATGGATGTAAGCTTTCCTTTAAAGGACTTCCTTGTCCGAATCTTGGAACAGGCGGTCACGGATATCATGGACCAATGGAGCATGTGACAGTAGAAGGAATGGAAGCAGCAACAAGAGTTGTAGTAGAATTAGTGAAAATATTTGCAAACGAATAAAAATAGAAAAGGGGAAAAGAAATGGAAAAGAAAAAGAAGAAAAAACTGGAATTCCCTACCGCCATTACAGTGTTATTTATCGTTCTCATATTTGCGGCGATTTTGACGGTTGTAGTTCCGGCAGGTTTGTACTCAAAATTATCTTATAATGCTGATAGTGACAAATTTGAAGTGATGACTCCATCCGGAGATGTTACGGAAATGGAGCCGACACAGGCAACACTGGATGAACTTGGTGTTACCGGTAACCTTGATAAATTCTTAGATGGAAGTATTAGTAAGCCGGTTGCGATTCCTGGAACATATGAGAAAGTAGAACAGTCTCCACAGGGAATTTTTGATATCCTTCTCGCACCGATCAGCGGTGTCTATGATACGATTGACATTATTTTATTCGTGTTTATCCTTGGAGGATGTATCGGTGTCTTGAATTATATGGGAGCATTCAATGCGGCGATCGCAGTACTTTCTAAGATTACAAAGGGAAAAGAATATATTTTGATCATTTTGATCACAATTATCATTGCAGCAGGAGGTACCACATTTGGTCTTGCCGAAGAGACGATTGCCCTATATCCGATTCTTGTGCCGGTATTCTTGGCAGCAGGGTATGACGTAATGGTTTGTATCGCTGCAATTTATATGGGATCTTGTATTGGTACGATGTTTCCGACGATCAACCCATTCTCAGTAGGAAATGCGAGTAACGCAGCAGGTATCAGTATTGCAGAAGGTATGGGAATCCGTTCCGTTGCATTGGTACTTGGAGTAGTAATTACATTGATCTACATTTTACGTTATGCAAAGAAAGTAAAAGCAGATCCTACAAAATCACTTTGCTATGATCAATATGAACATCATATGCAGAAATTCGGACATCAGGGCGAAGTTCCTGAATTTACAACGAAGATGAAACTTTCTCTTTCTGTATTCGGAATTTCATTTGCAATCCTTGTATGGGGACTTGTAAGACATCAGTGGTGGTTTGATAAGATGACAGCTCTCTTCCTTGCATGTGCAATTCTTCTTGCATTCACATCAGGAATCGGAGAGAAAAACTTTATGGATCAGTTTATCTCAGGAGCTGCGGACTTGATGAGTGTTGCACTCGTTGTAGGTGTTGCACGTGGTATCAACATCATTCTGGAAAATGGTATGGTTTCCGATACAATCCTTGAGTTCTTCTCAGGAGCAATCAGCGGAATGAATCCATTTGTATTCATTATCTTGATGATGCTTGTATTCATCGTACTCGGATTCTTCATCTCATCTTCATCAGGACTTGCAGTATTATCTGTTCCGATCATGGCGCCACTTGCAGATACAGTTGGTGTTTCAAGAGCAGCGATCGTTTCAGCATATGCTTATGGTTTAGGACTTATTTCCTTCATCACACCGACAGGATTAGTTCTTGCAACATTGGCTATGGTAGATGTTACGTATGATAAATGGTTGAAATTTATTATGCCACTTATGGGAATCATCACCGGCTTCAGTGCAGTGATGCTTCTTGTTCAAGTAATGCTATAAACGACAGAGTGATAGAACAAGAACCGAGGGAAAAATATGGATTTTGAGACAAAAATTCGAGAAGACAGAGAAAGTCTGATTGAAGATATTAAGAAATTGGTATCAATTGATAGCGTAGAAGCTGCTCCAGAGGAAGGCATGCCTTTCGGAAAAGGAGCGGCGGAGGCGCTCCAGGCATTTCTTGATATGGCAGAAAGTCTGGGAGCAAAGACGGAAAACTTTGATAACTATGCCGGACATGCGGATTTCGGTGAAGGAGAAGAGACGCTTGGTATTTTGGGACATATGGATGTTGTTCCATGTGGAGACGGATGGTTATGCGACCCATTTCAACCGGAAGTCATCGATGGGAAATTATACGGACGCGGTGTCTTGGACAACAAAGGTCCGATGGCCGTCTGCCTTCATGCGGTGAAGATTCTAAAAGAGATGGGGCTTCCACTCCGTAAGAAAATCCGTTTTATCGTAGGAGCAAATGAAGAGACGGATTGGAAATGTGTGGATTACTATTTCAATCAGAAAAAGATTGCTCCACCGGAATTATCTTTCACACCGGATGCGGAATTCCCTTTGAATCATGCGGAGAAAGGCGTGTTCCAGTATCAGCTTATTACAGATTTAAAAGAAGAAATAGAGCTTTCAGGTGGAAATGCATTTAACTCTGTGGCGGAGAGCGCTTATGTGCTCTTGGATGGGACTGTAGAAGCACAGATTCAGGAGAAGAAAGTGAAGTGGGAAGAAGCAACCGGCTGCCATTTTGAGACGGAAAGTGCAGATGGAAAAATAAAACTTCTGGCACATGGTTTTGCGGCACATGCAGCGAATCCGGAAGGCGGAAAGAATGCGATTACAGCAATTATGTATGCGCTCTGTGATTTGAAGGTCGGCGGAGAATTGGAAAAGATTGCTGCATTCTATATGGAACGTATCGGATTCAATCTCTGCGGTGAGAATATTGGAGTTGGTCTTTCTGATGAAGTGTCCGGAAAACTCAGTTTCAATGTGGGAAAAGTAGAGGTAGCGGATGGAAAACTGATATTCTCCATTGATAATCGTGTTCCGGTCAGCTACAAATGTAAAGAGGCACAGGAATTGATTGAGAAGAATCTGGAAGGTACGAGATTCCGTTTTGCAAATCCGGATATTATAGAAGCAATCTATGTGCCGAAGGACAGTTTCCTCGTACAGACTTTGATGGATGTGTACAAAGAGGTGACAGGGGACGAGAAGGCAGAGCCACAGGTGGACGGCGCATGTTCTTATGCGAGAGCGCTTGATAACTGTGTGGCGTTCGGCGCGCTTCTTGAAGACCAGCCAAACTTAATGCATCAGAAGAATGAGTATCTGGAACTTGATAAGCTGGATATGTGGATGAAAATCTATTTGGAAGCAATCTATAGGCTTGCAAAATAAAGTTGTAAGGGGCTGTGATTTTACAGCCTCTTTTCTATTGACGCACAAGGCGCATCATGTTATGATGTGTTCCACAAATCAAGATTTCTAAATTTCTTTTTATCTAAAGTATCTGTGACATT